>OFFP01000144.1_pt1 | contig 57540 bp, 82 predicted proteins | sample 1521431 | NCBI WGS metagenome assembly OFFP01 (sample SAMEA3504104, study PRJEB24116) | mouse gut metagenome | biome: mouse gut; feature: mouse-associated habitat; material: faeces | place: Denmark | collected 2011
GAAACACCAATTCCGGAAAGGAGGCGGTGCGTATGGCACAACAATTCGACTACCCAGAAACCGAAACACAACTACGCGAAATTCTGGATAAACTTTATCAGCACAGCAAGGAGGTTCACGATTCTGGCGGAAGGCCAGCGTTCAAGGGCCTCATAGAAATCATGTCAGCAGAAGCAACTATCATTACGGCAATTCACAATATTAAAAGTAATCACGGCAGTGAGACCCCTGGCGTAGATTCCAAAACCATGCAAAAGGATTATCTTCAAAAACCGTTCTCTTGGGTGATAAAAGATATCCAGAGTGCGTTCAAGCACTTTGAAGCCCAAAAAATACGCCGGAAATACATCGACAAACCAGGAAAATCCGAAAAGCGTCCGTTAGGTATTCCCACAATACGGGATAGAATCGTGCAGGAATGTATGCGGATTGTGCTGGAACCCATTTTAGAGGCTCAGTTCTTCTATCACTCCTACGGATTTCGCCCTATGCGGGATACGGCCATGGCGCTACAGCGCATAAACTATCTCACATTTCAAACTGGCTACCATTGGATTGTCGAGGGCGACATCAGCAAGTGCTTTGACTGCATAGACCACAGCATCCTTCTCAAGCGCCTGTACCACATGGGAATCAAAGACAGGCGTGTTTTGCAAATCATCAAGGTTATGCTGAAAGCCGGGGTTATGGGCGAGTGCAAGGTAAATGAAGAAGGTACGCCACAGGGCGGGCTCATCAGCCCGCTGCTGGCAAACGCCTATCTGGACATGATGGACGAATGGATTACCGGACAATGGGAGCAAAAACGGACAAGATACCAGTATGCACAACAGGGAAAACGGCTGTACTCACTGCGTAAAACCGCTTTGACTCCTGGATTCCTGGTCCGCTACGCCGACGATTTTGTCATCATAACAGATACCCGCGCCCATGCCGAAAGTTGGAAGAACAGGCTCCAGGTGTTCCTCCAAACCAGAATGAAGCTGACGCTATCCACAGAAAAAACGCTGATAACAGATGTTCGCAGAAAGTACATCAAATTCCTGGGATACGAATTTAAGCAAGTTCCAGGGAAAGCACAGAAAGGCTATGTAGCAAGGTCTATACCAGACAGGGGCAGATTGAAGCGGAAAGTTGACAGTATTGCGGAAAATATCAAAAAAATTCCTCGCAATTACAGCAGAGAACAGCTTATTGCTGAGATAAATCGCATCAATAGCCAGATACGGGGAGTTATCCAATACTACCAGTGCTGCACATGGGTAAATGTCTCCATGAAAAAGTACAGCCGGCATTTACAGATGATTGCAAAAAGTCGGTTGAAGCAGTACAAAGGAAAATGGATTCCAGCAAATCAGACGCAGAATCTCCCCCGTATCCATCAGCAGCATAAGCAAAAGATTCCGTCTGTAAAATACCGCGATATCTATGTTGGCTTCACTGCGCTCACCTTTTGCAATTGGGAAAAGACATTCCCAAAGAACAAGAATGAAACACCTTATTCCGAGACAGGCAGGCAGATATACTTCAAGCGCACGAAAAAGAAACGCATCAATGCGCGGCTGGATGAAATGTATTCCGTGCATACTGCCAGGATAGTTACCAACGGAAGCTGGGGAAAACTCAATAACTTTGAGTTTATCATGAACCGTGCCTATGCACTCAATCGCGACAAACTCAAATGCCGTGTTTGCGGTGGATGGCTCATTTCCGGTACACCGTTGGCCCATCGCGTTAATCCTAATCTTCCACTGAATAAGGTCAATCGGGTTGATAATCTGGTATCACTCCATAAACATTGCTTTGACACTGTGAATAATCCTCATGCGGATATCAGTGAATTTGATGTAAAAGCACAAAAGAAAATACAAGGTTTTAGGGAAAAACTGGTTCCTTCACATACATGCAACGAATAATTTGCATTGATGGAGCGCCGTGTGCGGTGAAAGTCGCATGCACGGTGCGAAGCGGGGGAAAATCCGCTCTGACTGCTGTTCTCTTATGAGAACGGTAAAAGCGGCGGATTACCTATCGCTATACCGGAACGAATCCTATGCGGACACGGCTGCGCCTGTTCCTGGACTGGGGCATCACCTTCGGAGAAGCCTATCGAATGCCAGATCGCGGACAGAGGAAGGTCTACTATGCAGACCGGAGGGAACTTGAAAATGCAATTCGCAAGAAATATCCATCACCCGGAATGGAAAATCCCCCTCCGTGTGCAGCATCGGTCACAGGGCAGGCCAAGTACCGTCAGACATTTCACAAGACCGAAGGAGATCCGTCCGCACTCCGCACATGAGATAGTTCTATGGGATATTTTGATTCTATTTATTCTTCCGATCTGCCGCACAGAGCGAGAGTGGTCTATATGTATTTGAAAGACCGCAGTAACAGAGAAGGCGTCTGCTGGCCCTCCATTAAAACGATAGCGCGGGAGCTGAAGCTCTCCCGCGCTACGGTGTGCCGGGCATTGGACGATCTCTGCAAGGCTGGATTTCTGGTCAAAGATAAACGCTGGCGCGAGAACGGCGGAAGAACGTCTAATCTCTATAAGATCCGATAATGGCCCAATTTTAATGAGCAGGCTTCCTCCAAGGGGGAAGTCTGCTCATATAGTGATACGGGCTCCGTCTCATGACGCGACATCCAGAAGGGAAAACATTAGGATTTAGGACAGAGATAAGAATAACTGGAGGGCTCTGACGGATGGTCTTCGCGCAGATTCAGTGATATACAGACAGTCAAGATGCCCACTATCCTGGCTGTCACAATTTCAACCTATATCTTCCAACTCAGCAGTCTTGAATACGCTGGAATCAAAGAAGTCATATAGGGAAATGTCCATACCATCACAGAGAAGTTTAATTGTGACAATTCCGGGATTGCGGCTATTGCCGTATATAATATTCTTCAGCGTTGTAGGCGGTATGCCTGATTTCCTTGCTAGGGAATTGATGTTGTAGCCATGTGCCGCGCACAATTGCTGAATACGAAGGGACACCTGTTTCCGTGTATCCATCTATGCGCCTCCGTCCATATAAGGTCTTTTTTAGTTTAATCACTTCCAAAAGAAAACAAAGACTATATATGGACTTTCGGGCGAAGATGCGTTAAAATAGGGAAGTCCATATATAGACTTCCCTATGAAGTACGTTCATCACATCAGGTCTAACAATTCAAATATTACCGATTGCTGCTTCTCATCTAGCCGCACCCAGCGGTTTAGCAATTCAGCTTGTGACTCGGTCAATGACACAGGTGTTTCACACTCTGCAAAAAGTTGAGCCAGGGTAATTCCAAACGCACTACAAATCTTTTCAAGAGATGGGACTGTCGGGACTATTTTTTTACGATACCAAGAGGAAATTGTGGACTGTGGTAAGCCAGAGCGTTCCGCAAGCTCGTACTCTGTCCATCCTCTTGCGTTACGATTTTGGGCTATAACCATAAGAATATCTTTCAAGAAATTCTCTTCCTTCCATACTTTTCTTCTTCGTTAATTATACTTGTAAAAGTCGTTGCCTTTTAATAATTTTTGTCGTATAATAAAAACGAAAAAGAAAAGTTTGGAGTGTTAAGCAATAGAGGGAGGTGCTTTCTATCGCCACCCTCCATCTCATCCCCCTGCACACTGGCAAGAGCCGGACCGTGAGTCAAGCTATTAGCGGCATCATTGATTATCCTGTATTTCCTTTTTGGGTGTATCAACTATACACCGCTCTAAGGCAAATTCAAGGAAAGTTCCTACCAACTCGTTTCTACTATGTCCTGTTTGAGATGCAATATCATCTATCTGGGCAACAACTTCTTCTCTAACCCTGACGGAAAATACTTTGTAGCCATCTTCCCCTTTTGGCCTCTTCGGTTTTATAACTAAATTCTCATTTTTCATAACACACCTCCATATAAACATATTCTGTGCTTGTATATAGATGTTTTATATGTTATGATGTATGTTAATAAAAATGTTTATAGTTTGAACATGACAGATTGTGATGTGGGTAAAACACCTCCCACGAGAAAGAAACGCAAACATACCAACTGTGCATTTAAGTATTTCTGCTGTAAGGAGCTGGATTTCCCATCAGTGGAATATACGTGGCTTCTTGATGAGCTACAAAGGATGATTGACGATAAGAGGAAAAAGTTGGGCATTTGCAGTTCCTTGTAGACGCTCACTTCCCATTATCAGGCAGATATTCAACAACATCTTGAATTGGACAATTGAGGATCTTGCAAAGCGAATCCAATGTATTGGTAGAAACAGAATCCCCAGCTTTCAGACGGCGTATGGTGGAGCTACTGATACCACCTTTTGCCTGAAGTGTATAGGTAGTTGCCCCACATTTTTCCATCGTTCTCCATAAGGGAGCGTATGATACCACGCCATCCGGCCTCCTTCCTGTTTGGCATATCTCCATTATTGCCTATAAAGAAGGAAAAGCGTTATAGGCAATATTGTCTATGCCCGCTAGATGGAACAAACAGCTACAAATTTTATAGAAGGGGAATCAGTATGGAGAGAACCGCTTGCGCATTTACAGGACACCGGCCTAAGAGTTTTCCTTGGAAGTATGACGAGACTGATCGTAACTGCATACTACTGAAAGAGGTATTGGCTGCACAGATCGCGGTCCTGGCGGATAGCGGCGTGACGGACTGGCACTCCGGCATGGCCTTGGGAGTGGACTGCTGGGCATCGGAGATCGTCCTGACCCTGCGCGAAAAAAATCCCGCGCTGAAACTCCATTGTATCCTCCCCTACGAAGGACAGGCAGATAGATGGAGCAAGTCAGCGCAGGAGCGGTATCACGCGATCCTGGAACGGGCCGATTCTGTGACCTATACGAGCCGGGAATATTACGACGGCTGCCTGATAGACAGGAACCACCGCCTTGTGGAAGCCGCCGGACTGCTGCTGGCCGTTTTCAACGGAGTGCGGCGCAGCGGCACCGGCGCAACGGTCAACTATGCCCGGAAGCTGGGGCGGGAGATCATCATGATCGACCCGATCTCCCGCAAGGTCAGCCGCACGAACGAAGGTGTTCGGTAAACATTTCAAATCGGAGCTGTGAACGTGAACAAATTTTTAATGATGAAAGAGCGGGGTGACACGATCCTTTTTTCAGACCTTTTAGCGGAGATCCCAGATGATGATGTCCTGCGCAAATTGATGCCAAACCCCTATAGCCCGGACAAGCGGTATATCACACATCGTGGGATGAAGGTTTTGAAGCTCCGGTTGGATGGACTTCGACAGCCTGAGATCGCGGAACAGTTGAACATGAGACCGGGACAGGTGGCCTATGTTTCAGCAAGCATCACAAACTGCCTGTACATGGGCGTCCCCTCTTATATAGATATTGACATTCCGGCACTGAGAAGGATATTAAAATTGGACTTAAAGGAGCCTAGCGGCTATACGCGCCTGTCTGACCTGTTGAGGGATATGCCATCGGACGATGAATTAAAGCGTCTGTATGCGGAGAGGGGGAATGTTATCAGGAAAAACAGTACACTCATTCCCACACGCCAGGATCTGCAGCTTCTTAAACTGCGCGCAAACGGAAGCAGTTATGAGAGTATTGGCGCGGAATTTCGCATGGACGGGAAAACGATCCAACATCAAGTTTCTCTGACACTTGAACGGCTTCGGAGGAGTATGGGTATTGAGCTTGATGTTCCGGCGTTGAGCAGGCCAAGCAACGTCCCTTTTCATAAGCCGCAAGGATCACAGGCTTCCGCAAGCAGACCGCTTCCCACAAAAGGAAAGCTGAGTTATGGGACGCAGTACATACTTCTCCCGATCACGCGGGATGAGGCTGAACTTATCATCAGAGTTTTAAGTCAGCATCAGCAGGAAGAGGAGCCGGGCGTTGTCCACAAGACCACATACGATCTGGGCGGAGAGGGCCTTTCCGAATCTCAAATAATTTCCAATCTGTACGGCAGGACTAAATTAGCTATCGAAAGCGATTCTTCCTTAAAATTATTATTAGAGTTTGAAAAAGCAGTATTAGCACATGCCATGACAGAACTAAAGGAATAACTGTTTGCTTTTTCCCCGTTTTTGCAATAGAATCATCTTGCGGTCTTTGGCCTGAGAGGACGATCAGGGAGAGCGTTACATAGAAAAGATCCCAGCAAGGGGGCTGTGCAATGAAAATCGTGAGTTGGAACGTGAATGGGATCGTAGCCTGCCGTAGAAAGGGATTTCTTCGTTTTTTATCAGATGTAAGACCTGACATCATGTGCTGCCAGGAGATCAAGACACAATGCCCCTTGAATACGCCAGGGTATGAGCAGTTCTGGAATCCCTCCCAGGAGCGTGGAAAATCCGGCACGTTGGTTCTAGCGAGGCAACCGCCCTTGTCATGGTCGACCGGATTTGGGATCGACAGATTTGACTGCGAGGGCCGTCTGATCACGTTAGAATACAAAGACTATTACATCGTCAATGTATATGTCCCCAGCATTCACCCACACAACGCCCCGGACCGCCCGGACTTCCGGCTGGATTGGGACACGGCCCTGCGCGAGTATATCGCCAAGTTACCGAAGCCAGTGGTTTTGTGTGGGGACCTTAACGCCACCAGTGCATATATCGACAGCTATCCCGACAATGGCAAGAATGAGCCGGATGACCCGCTCTTCCGCTCTGAGGTTCGGGATGGATTGGAGAAACTCTTGTCGGTTGGTTTAGTCGATGCGTTTCGAGTGTTGCATCCAAATAAAGAGGGTGCCTATACCTGGTGGGAACCCAAAAATAAAAATCGCTCAGAAAATCGCGGCTCTCGTCTGGATTATTTCTTGGTATCCGGGGAATTGCTGTCTTTTATTCAGAGCATCAAATTCCATAAAGACATCCTTGCGTCCGATCACTGTCCGATCTCCATGCTGTTCTATCCAGTCAAGCCCAACCGTGAAATGGATGATGATGATATGACAGCGGTCTGGCGCGCTATTGACTGGGAACGTCTGGAGGATATCCTGCTGTCTATGCAGCAGGATCTGGCCTATGCAGCCTATAACCGGGAATGGGACAGGGTTGATCGACTTCAGCACCAGTTAGTCAACTCGTGGGCAGCGCGGGCCTTAGCGGTTCGGGAAACGCTCAGGGGAAGCATCTCACCGGGGGTAGATGGAGTACGTTGGACAACAGATGCCCAGAAAGCACGCGCTGTCCAATCCTTGGTCAGCAGAGGATACCGTCCGCTCCCATATCTCTATAGAGAGCTGGTAGAACGAGGCAAAAGGCGTATCAACCTTCTGCCAACATTGAAAGACAAGGCCATGCAGGTATTGTACACATTTGCATTGGACCCGGTTTCCGAGGCTACGGCAGACCGGAAGTCTTTCTTTGCGAGAAAGGGCCGTTCCGCTTTTGACCCGAACGCATACCTGATTTATGACCTAAGCAGAGAAAACGCTCCAGAGTGGATCGTCATTGCCGACGTACAGACCTTTTATGATACAGTAGTACATGAATGGCTAATTGCGAACATTCCAATGAATAAAATGATGCTACGAAAATTTTTGAAGGCAGGCGTGGTACAGGAGGGACAATTATTTCCAACAGATAAAGGAATGTCGATGGCATCCGGGCTGTCCCCCAAACTAGGGAATATGATGCTGGATGGCCTGCAATCATATATTTACGACCGGCTCTACCCCAATGGCGGGGTGGATTATCAGAATGGGAATCTGATTCGGTTTCTGGATGATATGGTTGTTACCGCAAGAAGCAGGGTACAGGCCAATCTGATCGTGCAGATCATCGCTGAATTTTTGGCACAGCGGGGATTGCGGCTTCACCCAGATAAGACGGCTATTGTCAATATCCACGATGGATTTGATTACCTCGGCAGACGCTATCAGCGAAAAGATGGCGTGCTGATTGTTAGACCCGCAGACAGCTCCATCAGACAAATTGAGCAGGAGCTGGAAAGTCTCATCGTGGATTTTGTAGGAACACAGCGGGATTTAATAAGAAAAATCAACTGGAAGCTGGCTGGCTGGGGACATTATCACCGCACAGAGGATGCCTACATGGAGTTCCGCCACATCGACGCGGTTGTGGAGGGCCTGCTGGTGAATAAGATGTGCGCGAAATATCCAAGATGGCACCGGCAGACTGTGTTAAATAAATTCTGGATCAAAGATGGTCTGAATCGCGTTTTTGTGCTGCCTAGTGACCATACAGTCCGGGTACATCCGCTTGCCCAAACGCCGATAGCTCGACACAAACCATGCAAACTAAAGTTCAATCCTTATCTGGACAGAGATTATATGGTCTATCTCAAGCACCGGCGCGATATACAAAAGGGCAATGGACAGTATCGGGCGGTATGGACTAGGCAGAGTGGACGGTGCGCCTACTGTGGGGAACGTATGCTGGCCGACCAGGAGGTCGAACTCGTAGAGAAGCATGTTGGCGAGGGATGGAAGGTACGAAATTTACTTTACATACACCGCCAATGCAGCAATAATATTTTTTTCGGCGGGAAAGAAGTTGCTGGAGAACACATAGACCTGTTTTCCATGTTGGACGGCCTCATGGACGATGCTCCAGCGGAGGAATCCCCGTATATAGAGTTAAAAGAATTTTTCCGCCAAAACAAACAGCAGACCATCACACTCCATTTCCGGGAGATAGAACGTATTCTTGGAGACAACTTACCCTGGGAAGCATATTGCTTTGATGCTTTTTGGTATGATGATGCTTCGGAAATGACCTCCTCCATGTGGCGGGATGAAGATTTTCCTTTTCGAGTTTTTTGCTTATCTGAACCCGGCTATAATATCACCCATTCGTGGAGTAGTCAGGGTTATACTATCAAGGCGCTTCACCGAGAGAGAAGTAGGGTAGTGTTCCGCAAGGTATCAAAAAACACATCCGGCGTTGTTCTGCCAAAAGCTATGGTCGAGCAGCAATTACCAGACGAGATCATATATAAATTCAATCAAATGGTACGTCAGTTTATGAAGGACAATGGAATTTGATAAAAGAAAGCACTGCCCATACAAGCAGTGCTTTCTCTTATCAAATTTCAAGGCCCAGCTTCTCAGCGATTTCCTTTGGAGTAAGTGTGTCTCTTTTTGACATACGGCTCGCAGGTTTTGAAAAAACTGCAAGAACAAGCTCACTATTCCAGCTCAGATTCTTACTTTTGCCCTCATTACTATCCATATTTAGAAGATTTTAAACAGGCTCTAAGACATTATTTACATCAGAACGGGCGCAGGTGGTTCAGAATATCAATGGGTATCTGTTGGACGCTGACAATGTGTTTGTAGAGAGCCGAAAAAAACCGATTTGTGATGTCCCGGAAATCGGGATAGGCAATAAACCGATTGACGGCGGCAACTACCTTTTCACCAAAGAGGAAATGGATAAGTTTCTGAAAATTGAACCTGCGGCGGAAAAATGGTTTAGGCCCTGGTATGGCGCACAAGAATTTATCAATCGTTGTCCACGCGATTGGGTACATGGATGATGGTGTACTGTGCAGCGACAAGGTTCGGATTCTGCCTGATGGTAGCTTATATCACTTTGGTGTATTGACTTCCAATGTCCACATGGCCTGGATGCGAACAATATGCTGTCGTCTGAAAAGCGATTATAGTTATACCGTAAATGATGTTTACAACAACTTCCCCTGGCCTACCCCTACAGACGCACAAAAGGCCAAAATCGAGCAAACCGCCCAGGCTATTCTTGACGCCCGTGCCCTCTACCCGGACGCCAGCCTTGCCGATCTCTACGATGAAACCACCATGCCCCCGGAACTGCGGAAGGCCCACCAGCAGAACGACAAGGCCGTAATGGAGGCTTACGGCTTTTGGGGCAAGCTGAACTCCGAGCCAGCATGCGTGTCGGAGTTGATGAAGATGTACCAGCGGCTCACGGAGTAAAAGCAGGGTGGCGCTTTGCAGTCAAAAATACTTATCTTGGAAGATGACAGAAGGATTTTGGAAATCCTCGCCTTTGCTGTAGGCCGGGAGGGGTATCAGATCATCAAGGCCAGCAATGGTCCAGCAGGCATCCAGGCCGCTAAACAGCGATTGCCGGATTTAATCATTTTGGATTCCTCATCGAATGACGGCTCTGCAATGGATATAGTTGAAGTCTGTACCTGTTTGCGGAAAGAAGGTGTTACCACCCCGATCCTTGCCCTTATCAAGGCTGAGGAGGAAAAGCAGGAGCTGCTTAGTGCTGGAGCAGAGGATTTCATCATCAAGCCGTTTGCCATGCGGGAACTACTGGAAAGGGTGCAAGCCAATACCTGGCATATCGCAGCAGAGCCGGTCGATAATACGGAAACGAAAGAGTGTCTCGCCTTTGGCAGAATCGTTATTGACCTAAATCAAATCGCAGCACTGAAAGATGATGTGCCGCTCGATTTGACCCAGCTAGAATTTGATCTGCTTACTTTTCTTGCAAGGCACCCAGGAAGGTGGTTAGCCCAATTTGCCTATATTGACCCGCTCAGTTCTGCTTCTCGGTAAAGTCCGAGCAGGGCTGCCCGTCCTGATCGCCGTAGAACCGGATGTCATCGTCCTGAGAAACCTCAAATGTGAGGTCGCCATCCGACTTCGCTTTGCACTGGCAATCGCCGCCGCATACATTCAGCGGGACGCAGTGTTTGCATTTTCCGCAGGTCATCTTTTCACCTCCAATCGGGCTTGTTTTTGGTCTTTCCAGTCTTATTATAACACTTTCAAGCCAAAATTGCAAGGTTTTTCTGAAAAATTTTTCCGAAAAGCAGACTTAAAGTCGTGCTAAATGGTGCGCTGAAGCAGATCGTTGTAGAGCTGGCGCATCATATCGAGCTGGGCCTTCACAGCAATCAGCTCGGCAGTGTCACCCGCAGGGGCCGCCGGTGCAGCGGGCTCCGGTTCGGGAACTGAGTAACCCCCCCCCCATATTCAAACCCAGGGAGATCAGGAGGGCCGTGTCAATGGCCTGCATTTCTTGGTCAGTGCAGCGCCCGCAGAAGTCCGTCAGTCGGTTCCGGTCAATGGAGTGGACCTGCTCGCAGAGCACGGTGGACACTCTCGGGGCGCTGCGGATCGTAACGTGGGTGGGCAGAGTGGTCTTGGGCTGGCTGGTCAGGTAGACCGCCTCGATCACGGCGCTGTGCTCGTTGTTCTTATCGTTGGACACGATGACTGCCGGTCTGCCAGGGCGCTGCTCGGAGCCACTGGTCGGGAACGCCTCGACGTAATAGATGTCGCCTCTGGATAAGCTCATTTGTCATTCTCCTCTCGATTGTCGTTGGGCTCCGGGTCAGCATACCGGATGTCGTGCCCGTCAAGCGTCCACCTTCCGGTTCTGGTTATGGTGCCCTTTAAGTATTTTTGGACGGTGCTTTCGTCCAGGAACAGAGCTTTGGCGCAGGTTGCAATGCTCGGGTATCTCTTGCCGTCCAGGATAACTGGGCGGCTTCGTTTATTTCTGCTGTGCTTCTTAGCGAAGTCGCTCCGGGGCACGATGCGAAGGTTCCACGCCCCGCAATTCCTCTGGTTGCCATCAAGGTGTTCCAGAATGTCATTCGTGCGGTAGCCGCTGAGAAAATTCTTGGCAACGAGTGTGTCCAAACGGTAATGGTATTTGCCGATGTAGACCCGCGCCTTGCCCTTCCGCATCGTAACCTTCGCTTTGGATTCTTGCAGATCGCATTTGCGGGTTCTCAGCAGAGTGCCGTCCTCCCGGATGGAAAATATGAACTGGTCACTCTCACTGACGCGGACGCAGCCCCAAGAATCAGGATCGTGTGCGCGGCCCACTGTGGCACCTCCCAATCTCAATGACTGTAACAGGCCGCTCGACCCGCCGCAGCTCTGGCGGCGGTGTGAGCGTATAGCGCGGAATAGGGACGCAGCTCAGATACTGCCCACACGTTGGGCAGACCCGCTCAAAAGACTGCACGATCTTCCGGCGGCGGAAATGATATTCGACGTTACAACCGGAACAGGACAAGACGTACATCAGACCAGCTCCTTGCACATGAAATGGTCGAAGGTGCTATAGTCGGTCCACCAGCGCGTGAGTGGATAGCCGCAGTTAGCCATGAAGTTCCACAACTCCAACAAAGCATTATCATACTCGGAGGTGTCCACGATCATCTCATGGTGGAAGCAGAACGCTGTCCACAGGCTCCGCATCTGCTCACGAGGCAGCTCCTCGTCGAAGCTGCTCTCCCGAGCAAATGCCTTCAGATATTTCCACTCGGCATCCCGGCTGATCGAGCCACTCAGCCGCTCAATCAGCTCGGCAGCGGCATGGTAGCCGTCACGCCACAGCACCTCAACGATGCCCTCCGGGGTGCTGAAGGGGTTCTTTTCAGTCTTTGCCATCGTTTTTGCCCTCCTCCCACGGGAACCTGCCGGTATAGATGGTGTTGAGATACGCCCGCCGATGCGTTTCGATGAACGCAACCAGCTCGATAAACCCCATCCGGTTGGCAATCCGCAGCACCGCATCGGCGTCGAACATATTGGTTTCGCCAGTATCACGCACAGCCAGAAGTTGCTCTTTGATTTTTTCTTCCATTGGTTATTCCTCCTCATCCCAGTCGGGCAGACTATCCAGATACCGCTCAATGAACGGGATATGTGGAAAGATGTAGTCCGCCACGAGGCAGCCCACCAGGAGCACCGCGTTCAGCCCGGTCATGTAGAACAGAAACAGCGCAAGGTCTTCCATCATGGCGGTGCCCTCCTTACAAATCGAACTCGGTGTCGCCAACCTCGTAGTTCGTGCCGTACTCCCGGTTGTACTCCTCGACCGTCACCTCGGGGATGTAGGTATCGCCGTCCGGCACGAACCTTCCCTCTGCGACAATGCGCCGCAAGAGCTCAGTGGCTTTATACTTGTCCTCACCGAAGATGATGGCCTCCTCAACCTCCGTGATACGGAGGCTCACGCCCAGGCGCATCCACAGCCTTCTCTCCATTTGTCACACCTCCGTTTCCTCGTCCTCGTCGGACGGCCCCTGATCGTCCACCTCGCAACACTCGACAAAGAGGCTGTGGTCGAGGCGAGTGCGGGCGTCGCTCTCGAAAATCTCCATCGCAATTTCCTCGGCCCGCTCGGGGGACTTGGCGATGACGGTCATCTCGGTCATAACAACCCGCACAGTGTACTCGTGCAGCGTGGGGAAACCGCCCTCGGAGAGCATCTCGAAGGCGTTGAGCGCCTCGTCCCAGCTCTTGGTGATGATCCGGTTCTCATCACTCACCGGGCCTACAGTTCTCTGGACGCAGTATTCGCCGTCCAGCGGAAACAGGATCACGTCGCCTCGATGGAATGTGTCGCCCCGGCACATCGCTGTGCTGGCTTCATACTTGTCCTTGTTGGTCAGCCGCATTTTTCATACCTCCCATTTTGTAAGTTTTGGATTTCTTTTTCTTGCCGGTGCCCTTGCGGTACTCAGCAATCCACACGACCTTGCCGCTGGCGTAGTGCCGGTAGTGGCCCCGAACGGAGAACTCTCCGCGAGGGCTGGCGCGGGTGCCTTTGGGCGCAGCAATCAACCGCCCGTTGTCCCGCCGAAGAATGTAGGTGATAGACTTGACAGCCTTCGGCTTGGCCCGCTTGACGGCCTTCTTGGACGGCTTGCGCTCAGGCTTTTCAGCGGGCTCCTCATCGTCACTGGGCGTCTGCCAGCCATAGGCCATAACCGCCATCACCACGCAGTAGATACTGAGCAGGGATTGCAACATCTCCTTGCTCACCTGCATCCGGTTGATCGTGGATGCCCAATAGCCGTTGGGCATCCGCACGAACTCGCAGTGACCGAAACTCTGCCCATCCTGATTGACGTGCAGCCGTAGCTTCTTTCCATCGCGGATGCCTTTGAGCGTCCAGCCCACCTCCGGGGCAACGATTTCAAGGGCGCGGAGCGAGGCGGGGTGGCTTCGCACCTCCGCCTTATGCTCATCACGCCACGCAATCAGGGCGAGAACATCATCGCGGGTGAGGATCAGTTTGTCCATTGTTCAAAACCTCCTCGCGGTGCTTTGACCAGCAGTCGGGGCAGTAAATGCGGTCACTGCCCTGCATCATCTTCATGTACTCCGAGCGTCCGAACCTGTCGATGAAGCATTTCGAGCAAAAAGCCTTTCCGCACTCCTCGCAGCCCCACATCTCGCCGTGTACTTCGTCACTGGCTTCCCACGGGAGCTTGAACCCGCAGAAATCGCACTCATAGGAATTTTCGCTGATGTTGTAAGCCACGTCAGTCCGCCTCCTCGACCACATTGTTCTGACCATCGAGCCAGACAGCCTTGCCGCCGAGTTTGCCTCGGCGGTAGCCCTTGTTCTGCATCTGACGCTCCTTCTCGGCCTTCGGGTCGTGCCACTCAATCCCCCTGGCCCGGTACAGCGGCATCCAGTGCTCGGGGTAAAAGTCGTAGCCGCCACCGTCGAGGCCGAAGAAGTAGCCCCACTCATCATGCTCGAACACCCGGAACCCGCAGTCGCACATCGCGGTCAGCCCACCTTCAGTCAGCCAGTCGTTGTCCAGGTTGTTACCGAACGCCCACAGCATACCGCTTGACGGCAAAATGTCGTCATACACGACCTCGAAGTCCTGCTCTCCGACCTCTATGACCGCGCCGTCATCGAGGTTAATCCGATAGCTGTTGCACTGGCGGGCGCAGTTCTCAATCTCGCCTTCCCGCTCCGGCTTATCGCCTGCTTCCAGGGCCTGCCGCTCATAATCCTCGGGCAGATCGTGAACGCGCACCCGGTCGCAACGGCGCGGCAGGGTGATTTCGCGCCAGGATTCCCAATCAGTTTTCCAAAGCGGCTCAATCATGCTGTACGGATAAAAGCTGAAACCCTCGGTCCACTTCTCGGCGGCCTCCCGGACTGTCATTCCTTCTCTCAGCATTTTAATCATCCTCTTCTCCACAAGTTCTGTAGTGCGCTGTCGGTTCCCAATCCTCCACGACAAGCTCCATGAGCTTGTCGCAGAGGAAATCGCCCTCACCAATGTACTGGCAGCAGTCGCAGACTGCCGGATCGCAGAACTTCATCAGGGCACCTCCTCTGTGCTGAAATAGTGCTCGATGTTCTGATGGACTGTCCGCACAGTGTAGTCCTCCTGGCGGGCGTTGCCCCACACACGGGTGATGATGTTCTGCTCACCTGCCGGGAAGTCAGCGTCGTCCGCCGAGAACTCCACCAGCGCCAGCGGCATATCCGGGTCATCAACCCCGCGCCGGAGGTCGATGTAAATGCCAGGGTGATTCGGGTCAGTGGCCGCCCGAGCAATGATTGCACCGAGCGGGGTTTCTGCCCGCAGAGTAATCGCCGACACCTCACGGGAAACAGAATCCGCCGACGCCCCGCTGTCCGCAGGCATCGGCGGATTGTTCCGGCAGCAGTCCAACTTGCTGTCGTAGTCACACGGGCCGGGGCTTACAGTGTGCCGGCACTCGTCGCAGAGCATTAGCCGCTTTCCGCACACCGGACAAAACGCCTTGTAGCCCATCGTGTCGGTGTCCCAGCGCATCTCGATCTCGTTCTCACAGTGCGGGCACAGCTCGGTAACGATGTAAGTCCGCTTGGGGTCCTGGGTGGGCTGGGCCGGGTCCTCGAAGAACTCCATCGTGTTGAGGTGGAGAACAATCCGCTGGGTGGGCCCCACAGGGAGGTCGCAGATTTTGCAGAGAGTAGCCCACTCAGCGGCGGACCAGTCCTTGGGCTCCAAAATCAGCGGCTCGATCAAACTGAGCTTATGGTAGCCGTTTTTGATTTTCATATCACTCCGTCCTTTCATCCATTTTTGCTCCGCAGTTTGGGCAACGACGGGCCGCAAACGGGTGCGGAATATCATTTCGCAAACCGCAGTTTGAGCAGGTTCCCTGCCACGGTCCGGCAGGGCCTTCACAAGATACCTGTTCCCAATGGGCGTGAACTACGAGCTCAACGTCCGCCGCAGGTGCTCCGGCCACAATCTCCATAGCGATTGCGCCGTCCGACCCGCTAACCCATTTAGCCGCCATAACTGCCTGCACAGCGTCCTCTCGCTTGATGTACTCGCTCATCCGAACACCAGCTCTCCGAACAGGGCGTACTGGATGATGCAATCTGCATCCGGGCCGTCGATGCAGCCGATGTCCACGAGCTTGAAATCCTCGACCATCACGCCCGAGCCCTCCTTGATGTAGAGCCCCACGCCCTTTAAGAACTTGTCCAGGGTCAGTTCCCACTTGTCGGAACTCTCCGCATCATGCAGGATCAGAGAACCGCCACGGGAAATCTGGTCGCTGGCGAACTCACCCAGATACTCGCCGACGACTTTGGCCTTGCCGCACCAGTAGCCTATGTAGTCCAGAGCGGTGCTCATAATGTCGTCGATGTCCTGCTGGGTCAGGGTCACATCCATCTCGACGTGAACGGGGAATTTCTTTTCGTCCACTATGGTCACTTCCTTTCTGCGGGTTAGCTTCCCACTACCGGGCTTGGCCCGGTTTCGGCTGGTTGCTGTCCAGCCTCATCAGGCGGGCTTTTCATTTCCTCACATTCCTATTATACGACTTTTAGGCTCAAAAGTCAATCTTTTCAGAAAATTTTTCGGGAAAATTTTCACTATAAGTCGGCTTTCTGCGACCCGCCGTAGCGGGTTTCGGCTGGTTGCCATCCAGCTCTCATCAGGCAGAGAAATCCATCTCGGACAAAATCTCATTGCCCCGCTCAACCAGCAGGTTTTGGAACCAGCTTTCGTTCCGGGACCACCACACTTCGGCCTGCTCAGCCGTCATGGTCACACCGCGCTCCTCGGCAACAGCGATAACATCCTTTGCCGCCCAGCGGGTCACTGCAAACCACTTTGGTGCATCTTTCGCGTCGAAGCCCCAGCGGGAGCGGAGCTCCCGCCACTGCTCCTCAGTGAACGGCGCGACCTCATCGACCACGACCATACCCAGCCCGAGATCGTACAGGGTCAGCTCGTCAGCGAAAGCATCCGTTTCAAAACCGTCCTCGAAGCGGATGCGGAACATCGGCCCAACATCGTTGATGTCGGCCTCCTGCGTGGTCAGCGCCCGGAGCACTTCGGCCAACTGGCCTGTCCGGGCGTTCAGCTTACTGTCCCCGCCGTGGGAATCGAACATAAATTTCACTACGCTTACCTCCAATTCGGTACGAAGTCACTGTAGCCAGCTTTGATGTGAGCATCCAGCACTGCGATAGCCTCGGGATTCGGGAGCCACAAACTCCGGTCGGTGATGATCGCCCGGAGCTGGGCAATCGTGGCGGTGGGGTTCTGCTCATGGATGATCGCCAGGAAATCACTGGTTGCCTTTGAAGAACCCGCCACAGGGCGCTTCTTTCCGGGGACGTGGTAATGCACGTCCCCGATGCCTCCTCCTCTACGTTTTGCCATATCTCAGCCCTCCTCTCGTGCAAAGTCGTCAAACTCCACGGCCTCATCAGCGGCTATACTATCCGCACTGCCGTGGACGCCGATGATCTTATCGGTGCCACCGTTGCCGAGAAATGCGCCAATGCCCGCAAAGTTGTCGCTGGCCCGCTCGTAAATTTCCTGCTCATCCAGCTCCTCATCATCAGGAACTTCGATGACCGTAGAAACCGTCACAGTGGTGTGCCCAAACACTCTGTACTTCTTCACCCTGCTCGCCACCTCTCACCATGTCCGGCACAGGCCCGCCGCAGGAGTGGGCGCGAAGCCAATGGCGCCGATCTCAGAGCAGTCCGGGGCATCGTGGTTGTAGACGTAGGCGACCTGCTGCTGGTGCGGAATGTCAGCCCGGTCCATCTCCCACTCCTCGGGATAGTCGCTGACGAACAGCATACTGTCCATCTTGCCGATGTTGGTGTAGCTGCGAATAACCACATAGACCAGTGCGTTGTGCTCCTGCTCGAACTGCCGGATGCGCTCCAAGTCCTCGCCCTCCGCCCAATAGAACGCGCCGAAGGGCGGCTCGCTGATGCTGACGTAGCCTTCGTCCTCGAACTGCTTGATCGTCTGCGGGAAGATGCCCAGCGCCTTCATGCGGGCGATGGCCTCCACCTTCTTTTCCTCGATGCTGATGTTCATATCATTGTCCTCCTGTTAAGTATTGCCCTGCCTCATCAGGCCGGGTAGGGCAGCTCCCGGCGACGCCCCGAAGGGCGTTTCGGCCTACTGGCTTAACTGCATACGACGGAGAATTTCCGCTTTAAGCGCATCATACTCCCGATTTAATTTTCTCTCCGATTTATGGTTCATGCCGTTGGCTGCTTTAGTCCATTCAGTAACAACCCACTCGAACGTGTCGAGTAGTTTGTCACTGCTCATTTTGCTTTCATCGCCTTTTTTCACACCGTTGTCCTCCTTCGCCCCGCCCGATTCAGCCGACCGAGCGGGGCTGCTCGCAATTATGGGTTATGCCAGGAGCTCTTTGTAGGCTTTGAGCATCTCCGCCAGCTCCGGGTCTTTCTCAGCCAGCATCTCGTAAACCGCCGCCTTCTGTAACTGCTGAACCTTGCTGTCCATGCGGGCTTTGAGCTCGACGAGCTGGGCCGCCTTCGCTTTGCGCTCCTCGAAGGCGCTCATGTCCACCTTGCAGACGATCTCCCGCCCGTGGGACACAGGGCCATTGGGCTCGCCAAGGGCCACGACGCGGGCCACGGCCAGCCCGTGGTGGCCCGTCTGAACGACCACGATGTCCTCCGGCCGGATGGCGCTGTCGTAGAGGGCGTAGTGGTAGGTCTTGTCGGCGTTCGTCCCGTTGAGGAACGCGACATCAGCGGTGATATAGTTTCCGTACATATTGATTTCCTCACTTTCGATAAATTCAACTTCGTTTTCGTTAAACCAGTAAGCTCCGTACTGGCTCCGGGGATTGGTGTGGCCGTCGATTTTGACGGCCACGTTGTCGTCATACTGCCGGACGACCTCGCCGAACTCGCCAGCGAATCTTCCGTGGTAATTAGACTGGGATTTGATCTTGACCTGATCTCCAACAGAGAAGAAGCCCATTACGACCCCTCCTCCATGTAGCAGTAGTCCACCTGCCAGCCGTTGGCGCCGCCCTTCTCAGCGGCCATAAGCCGCTCCAAGCGGACGCCGGGATCAGAGCCGTCGATGGCCCAGCCGAAGATGCTGTAGCCGCCCATGTTGGGCCGGTACGCCTTGTTGTCGGAGGACACCTTGTAGGTGCGGCTCTCCAACGAATAGGGCTTGTCAAAGCTGTCCTCGGTGAACACGATGAACCCGGTCAGGTGGGTGCTGGGGTTGCTCCGCTCATGCTCGCGGAACTTGGCGACCATCTCGCCGTAGGTCATTTTCACTGCCATTTCAATCCTTTCTGCCCTCGTAACCTCCGGGGCGGGCCGCTGGTTTACTTGGGGCTCTGGTCTACGTCACCGCCATGCTCCCCCCCCCCATTGAACCGGGGGCAGCGCATGATGTTATCACACTCCGAGCAATTCTCATCGCAGCTCATCCACACGTCGTAGTCCTCACGGCTGTAGCCCATCTCGCTCTGGTAGAGCGTGTGGATGATACTGTCGCCGTGCTCCTCCCGGAGTGCGTCGAGCTCGGTGGCGCTGTAGTAGTCCAGCAGCTCCTCGTACTCGTCCCGAATTTCTCCGGGGACGCCTTTGCTCTCGGACGTGTATCTGCGGCGCAGAAAGCCGCCCCAGCTTCGCCCCCATCCATCGTCAAAGCCAACATCCCAACTGCTGACATACTCATACTTGGGAAAATCCGGCTTCGAGGCATCGGCGATGATCTCGCCGATTTTCTCCACCGTAGCGTTGATCTGTGCCCGGTTGATATACTCGTGGAGGGTGTGGGCGTTGTAGTAGCCAGAGGACAGGTTTACCGCCGCCACGCCCAGCTCCGGGGCCACGACCGAGATGTCGCTGAACGAACCGAAGCTCGTCACAAAGCCCTTGCTGGTGATGTAGTCCTCAAACTCATCGTTGGCACACTCGTAGTAAACCGCATCGTTCTCGCCCTTGCGGTCAATCTCGACGAGCAGCTTCAGCTCGTCCAACTCCTTGGGCAGCTTGCCCTTCTGGTGATGCTCGACAAACTTCTCCGCGCCGACACCGCCGATCTCCTCATCGCAGGTGAACAGGAGCCAGGGCTTCTTCTCAGCGGCCCGATGAGCCCGAACCAGGGCGTACACGCCGCAGCGATCATCCCCGCCGATGCCCTGCGGGGACATCAGGATGTTGCCATTCTGCGTCTTGCAAATCTGCTTCACGCTCTCCTTGTGAACCGTGTCCAGGTGGGCGAGAAGCATGATCGGGGCCTCACCGGGGACGAGAATGTAGCTTCCCTTGCTGGTGATGGCCGTAGCCTTGAACATCCGCCGCAGCTTGCTATACAGCACCTTCTGCGAGGGCATCACAAAATCTTCCAATCGGTTCATTCCGATACCTCCGTTTCATTTTCATCGTCGGCTTCCTCGGCGGCAGCGTCCGCACAACCGGGGCACAAGCCGTTCTCGTTGACCTGCTCGCTGGGGTACAGCTCGCCACAATCATCGCACTCGGCATAGCGATCACAAGCGCAGCGCGGACAAACCTGGATGTCACCGCCGCCGAGATCATGGGCAGAGCTCATGTCGTCATCGGGGTAGTATTCGTGGCAGCAAGCGCAGGGGGTATAATACTTGTCCCGGCAATCCTCGCAAACCTGGATTTCCCGGCCCTGGCTGTCGTGAACGTAGCACATCTCGTCGTCAGTGCAGAACTCGCCGCACTCCGAGCACTCCGTGTAATACTCGCTCAGGCAGCTCTGGCAAACATAGTCACCATCGCTCACGCGGGTCGTGTCATCGTTCTCATGCCACTCACCACAGCGGTCGCATTGGGTGTAATACCGATCCCGGCAGCTTTCGCAGACCAGACGCTCGTGGCCGTGGCGGTCGTGAACGGTGTAAAGGTCATCCTCATCGTCAACCCACTCATCGCAGTCAGCGCAGTAGTCACCGCCACGGCGACTGTCCGGGCAATCCTCGCAGTAAACGCCGCGGCTGGTTTCCTCAGCACAGCAGATGCAAATACCGTAGGTGCCGACCTCCAAGTCCTCGTAGTCCTCGGCATGGTCGTTGCGGATGCTGACGTGGGCGTGGAACTCGCCATAAATCCAGTCCTCGTAACCGCCGAAACCCTCGCCGGTGCAGATGCAGTGGTCGTCCGTGTGGTCGTTGTCATCAACATACCGCCGGGTTTTCCAGAGGTTCGGCGCGTCTTCCAGGGCGGAAATCTCACGCTGAACCAAATCGCGGTACAGCTTGGAATCAGCCTGGGCGCCTCGCGTTCCGCCGGAGGTGTTGTAGAGGCGGCTCTGCAACAGCAGGCCGTTCCCAGGCTTGTAAGCGAAAATCTGCCGGGTGGTCTTGCGGTTGTTCAGCGTCTCGGGGTCAGCCGGATCAGCCGCCGTGAAAACGATGAACGTGTACTTATCCCGCGCATAACCCGTACAGCCGTTATTGTAGCTGTAGTAGCTGTACTCCGTGGAGTTAAACGAATGGCAGCTCGTCAAGGTGCTGCCACGCTGATCCTGCTTCGGATTGCTCATGGTGATGAAGTGCGCCGGATTGAGGGAAACGTACAGCTTGAACCCAATTTTCTTGGCGGACAGCTCGTCCGCAAACTGAGCGTAGAGCCGCTGGAACTCGCTGCCGGCGGTTTCATCTGCGACGCCCAGGGCCTGACAAAGTGCCTTGAACACCCGACTGGGCTTCCGGCCCTCCTTGTACGCCTTTGGAGCATACATCTGGATGACCTCGACGCCTTTCTGGTGCGAGGCTTCGTTCTCGGGGTATGCAAAAAATTCGCCGATGGCCCAGCCCATATCGGCTCCAAAGTACGCCCCGTTAATCGTCTCGCCATATGGTGTGAAGCCTTCGGAGGACAGGCGAAAGACTTCCGGTATTCGGAGGCTGCGGAGATCAATGACATCCTGCGGACACTGCCGGAGTGGGAGAAAACCCCCAACGGCCTGCGGTTCGGCTACTGTGGAAAGCAACGTGGATTTCAGCGGAAACGGTGAGGTGGCGTTATGCGAATTAAGAAAGCCCTCGGGCGGGTGTATGGCGCGGAGCTGACAGCCGCCGAGCGAAAAGCGATGAACATTGAGATCGAGAATCAACTGGCGGAGCACACAGAGAACCATCGCATGGAGATCGACGCGATGGTCCTGTGGGTCCTCCACGCTCAGTTAGGCTGGGGTGAGACGCGGCTGCGTCGCTTCTATGACAACTTCGGCAAGGAGCTTGACGCCCTGGTGCAGAGGTATCAGATGGAGGATGAGGACGACGTGTGGCTGTGTACCGAGATGCTGAAACGCATGGGCATCGACATCGCGGAGTGGGACCGTGAACGGAGCCAAAAAGGGTGAGTGGAACATTGGAACATTCATCTGGCCCGTTGCCGAAATTAGAGAGACAAAGGTGGAACATTGAAGTGGAACATTGGCGGAACATTTCTTTTCTGTCAAGTATTAGACGCGAAATTCAAACATTAGGCACGAAATTCAAGCCAATGTTCCACCCTTCAATGTTCCATTGTTCCGGGAATGTTCCAGTCAATGTTCCGGGCGAAAAGTTGCGAGAACCGGCACAGATTTATGGTTTTATGCCATTTGCCCGTTGAGTTTGTTTCTTTTTAACCTTAGTGGAACATTGGAACATTTAACTTAATAAAGTCGTGAGATTAGAGGATTAGAGAGAATTAGAGAATAATTCGTATCTCTAATAACGCCTAAATCCTCACATCTGCGCGTTTATACACGCGCACGTGAGCCAAGGAGGACAAAATGAGCGAGAGCAGCATTGAACGGCACCTCGTTGAAGGGGTGAAAAAGCTGGGCGGTATGTGTGTGAAATTCGTAAGCCCCGGTACACCTGGGGTCCCGGATAGGCTTATCATCACCGCCACAGGCAGGATCATATTTGCAGAGCTGAAAACGGAAACCGGGCGATTGTCAAAAATCCAGAGGTACACAGTCGAGCAGATGCAAAAAAGGGGGGCCGACGTTCGGGTCGTGAAAGGGCTGGATGCGGTGAAGGCTCTGTTGGCGGAGATCGGAGGAATGTCGGATGGCGAAGGTGTTTAACCCGTACCCCTACCAGCAGTATTGCATCGACAGCATCATCTACAATCGGGCGGTGGGCCTGTTCCTGGATATGGGCCTGGGCAAGACGGTCATCACCCTGTCGGCCATCCACGACCTCCGGTACAATCGGTGGGAGGTTGCGAAGCCCCTCATCATAGCCCCGAAGAAGGTAGCGGAGGCCACCTGGACGGCGGAGGCCCGGAAGTGGGAGCACCTGCAAAAAATGCGGATCGTCCGAGTGCTGGGCACCACTCAGCAGCGGCTGCGGGCCCTGGCTACCCCGGCAGATGTCTATGTGATAAACCGGGAGAACACCCAATGGCTGGTGGAGCACTTCAAGAACGAATGGCCGTTCGATATGGTCATCCTGGATGAGAGTTCCAGCTTCAAGAACGGATCGAGTAAGCGGTTCAAGGCGCTGAAGCTGGTGCGGAGCCGCATCCGCCGGATCGTCGAGCTGACCGGCACTCCGTCGAGCAACGGTTTGGAAGATTTGTGGGCTCAGGTCTATCTGCTGGACGGTGGCGCACGGCTGGGGCCGACGATGGGGGCCTACCGGGATAAGTATTTCGTCCCCGGTAAGCGGAACCGCAACACGATTTTCAGCTACACCCCGAAGGATGGCAGCTTCGAGATGATTAAGAACGCCATCAGCGACATCTGCATCAGCATGAAGGCCAGCGACTACATCACCCTGCCGGAGATGATTTACAACGACATTCCCGTGGCGTTGGATGCTGCGGCGGCCAGGGCCTACACCCGGTTGGAAACGGAACTGCTTTTGCAGATCGACGAAACGACCATCACCGCCGGCAGCGCAGGCGTCCTGACGGGGAAGCTGTTGCAGCTTTGCAACGGGGCCATCTACGATGAGAACAAGGTCCCGGTGGAAATCCATAAATGCAAGATCGACGCCTTCCTGGAATTGATTGAGCAGTTGAATGGGCAACACGCCCTGGTGTTCTACAATTTCCAGCACGACCGTGACCGGCTGATTGAAGCCCTGACTGCTACGGGCCTGCGGGTGCGGGTCTATTCCCAGGAGCGAGATGAGCAGGACTGGAACAATGGGGAGATTGACATTCTCCTGGCCCACCCCGCAAGCTGCGGCTACGGGCTGAACCTTCAGCTTGGCGGCCACCACGTTGTCTGGTTCGGGCTGACGTGGAGCTTGGAGCAGTATGAGCAGGCCAACAAGCGCCTGCACCGCCAGGGCCAGGAGCATCCGGTCTTTGTCCATCACCTGATTGTCCAGGGCGGCATTGATGAGGATGTCATAGAGGCCCTTCACTACAAGGGCGATATGCAGAACGCCTTGATGGAGGCGCTGAAGGCCAGGATCAACAAATTGCACCGTTAAAAAAGGAGGTTGCGGCTATGCGAAAAGAAGAAATTGCCGAGGTGGTCAGGCTGACAACGGCGGAGGTTCTCTCCCAGCGAGACGCGATCATGGAGGAGGAGTTCGACGCCCGTTACCACGATGTCAACCTCCTGATGAAGAACTACCGGAAGCTGAAAGCTCACTACGCAAACGTGGCGCCGGAAGCGTTAGAGGTCAGTTCGATCTGCTCTATGCGCCGGAAAACGAAGTTGATGATGAGCCACGTCGATAAGATGCTGACAGCGTATGAGGCCATGTGCCTGGATTCCGACAACCCGGACGAGGCCCGCCGGTGGGACGCGCTTTACCTGCGGTTCATCGGAGATGAAAGGCTGAAAGTTGACGCTATTGCGGAGCGCCTTCACGTTGATAAACGCACGTTTTACCGGGACATCGGGAAGGCTATGGAGGATATGGCCGTCTTGCTGTTCGGCATCGAGGCCATCGGTTCATGGAAGCACAAGAAATGAAAAATAGGAGCTTGCCCGCCCCGGCAGGCTCCTGTTTTTATACTCTCTTGACGCTTTTAGGAAAAATTTTTTCCGAAAGATTTTCGGAAAAAGATTGACAAACACGACCAAAAGTCGTATAATAGAACCATGAGGAAACCAAAAAAGCCCGATGAGTTGGAGGTAAACAAAATGCAAAGACAATGCGTCGAAGCGGAAATGGAATACAGAGCTTGGCGGGAGGCTCCGCTGTGGTACTGCGTGAAAACGAAGCTCTACGACAACGGCAAGATGGAAAGCGAGATCGTCAAGGACGAGAAAACTAAATTGCCGATTGCGATTGCGAGCGTTGAAAAGCCGCAGGACGGCGTGTTCGCCGAAGTCGGAGCCACAACCTACTACACCTACTGCCAGGGCTATGAGGAAGCCGAGCGGCAGTTGATGCTGGCGAAGGTATAGGCAAGTCCAGTAAATCACCTCAAGCATTATCAACCACTTAAACCGCCGCTCGGCGGCTTTTCCTTTGCCTAAAATCGAATTGGCTTACGAAAACCTTGCCATCGAGCGACGTTTCGCGGTAATATACGCCGCTGTCGTACCACTCCCGCAGGACTTCTTCACCGTTCCGTAACTTAGGCAGGCTGTCTTTCGCCAGCTTCGCAAGCTCTGTCGCTATCGCGTACAGAACCGCAGACGTGGGAGTGCTCACTGGGTCTGAGCCTCGCTTTCGGAGGCCAACAGCTCCTCGATGGTGCAGCCATAGAGCTTGGCAAGCATGGGCAGCTTGTCGGCTCGGGGCTTAGAAACTCCGCGCTCCCACTTGCTGACCGCAGATTCCTTGACCCCGAGGATTCGGGCTACCTCGCGCTGAGTGGGGATCGCTCCGCGCAGCCTCCGTTCCCTCATTACGTTCATTGTCTCACCTCCTTCTGCTTGCCCTGCGGGTCCCTTCTGGACTTACAGTCTTATTATAACACTTCAAGTCTTGAATGTCAACTCACAATCACAAATTTTTCCCGAAAAAATTTTGATTGACAATGTGAATTAAAAGACATATAATGAACTTAGAGGAAAGGTGGTGCCGACTTATGGACGGATTTGGTGAACGGCTAAGAAGATTGCGGAAGGAGCATGATGTGACGCAGACGGCGCTTGCGGCCCACATCGGCGTCGTTCCTTCAGCCATAGGCAAATATGAACGCCTGCCGCAGTCGTACCCCAGTGTGGATGCTCTCATTAAGATCGCTGACTTCTTCAACGTCAGCATTGACTACCTCCTGAGAGGCACCGAGGCCCTTCCCTCGGTAGAGAACAATATAAGTGGCTCCCTGTCGAACAGCCCCTTTATACAGGCAAACCACGGCGGCGTGATCTTCCACGGCATTGAGGGCGACAAGGCCCTCTCGCCCGAGGTCGTCGAGCTCCTGCATATCTATGAGGCATTGGGCGGCAGGGACCGGCTGAAGCTCCTCAACTTTGCTGTGGAGCTGGAAGGGAGTGCCGAATGAGACTGACGCTGGACATTAAGAGGAAGTGTAACTTCTTCTGGCTGCGGGGCATCCGCAGCGTTCGGATAGATAAGTGCTGCGCTCAATGCTTCATTGGGGACAAGTTCAATGAGGTCTATGAGCAGACCCGGTTCAAAGACAAGGCTCACGTCCTGCTGAACATCGAGCCAGATAGCCGCGTCAAGGCGTATTATCTCTGTGGACTGAGCAAGGGCTGGTCTTACGCCAACAACACCCACGTTGCCTTCGTCCCGTGCGAAGGCCAGACCATCGTGATCGACAACGATAAGATACACCTCGAAATCACCGACGCCCGTCAGATTGACTTCCAGGGTTACAAGCCTGACCCCAAGGGCGAGTTCACCCTGGAACAGCGGATGTGCCGTAACTGGATATTCGCAAACTATATCCAGGATGGTATGCCTCTGTGAGACGCGCTGCCGTCTACATCCGCGTATCAACGCAGGAGCAGGCACAGGAAGGATATTCAGTCGGTGAGCAGAAGGAACGTCTGATTGCCTATTGCAAAGCCCAGGACTGGCTGATCGCAGATATTTATGTGGATGGAGGCTATACCGGCAGTAACCTCAATCGCCCCGGCATCCAGAAGCTCATGGCCGAGACGGACAAGTTTGATGTGGTGCTGGTCTACAAACTGGACAGGCTCTCCCGCTCCCAGCGGGACACGCTCTATCTCATCGAGGAAATATTCCTCCCGAACAACGTAGACTTTGTGTCGATGCAGGAGAGCTTTGATACCTCCTCACCCTTCGGCAAGGCTATGATCGGCCTGCTGGCGGTGTTCGCCCAGTTGGAGCGTGAGCAGATAAAGGAGCGCACGAAGATGGGCCGTATCGCTCGGGCAAAAGCCGGCCTTTACCACGGCGGCGGTTACATCCCCATCGGCTACGACTATGACCACGACGCAGGAAAGCTCGTCATAAATCCCTATGAGGCCGAGCAGGTCAGGAAGATATTCGAGTGGTATCTGTCCGGGGGATCGCTGAAGTCCATCACGGACCGGCTGCAAGACGAGGGGTTCACCAACAAGTACGGCAGCTACAGCTCCTGGTCAAGCGTCCGGTACATCCTTGAAAACGAAACCTATCTCGGTCGCATCCACTTCGGTGATGTCCTGGTCGAACACGCGCATGAGGCAATTGTCAGCGAGGAGCAATTTAACGCGGTGCAGGTGCTGCGAGGGAAACGGAGGGAGCAATATGGGGCCACGGCGTTCCAGTCAAAGCATTGGCTGACCGGGTTGATCTTCTGTGGAAACTGCGGCGGACGGTATTACTTGCGGAACAGCGGGAAGTATTCATACTACGCCTGCTACTCTCGGACAAAACAGATAAAGAGCATGGTGAAAGACCCGAACTGCAAGAATAAGAACTGGAAAGGCCCGGAGCTGGAAGCCAAGATTGACGCCCGGATTCGGGAACTGCTCCACTCCCCGGAGATGGCGGCGGACATCGCAGCGCACAAGCCCCAGGCTGCTGCTCCGGTCGCAGAGAACAGCAGCGTTGAAAAGCGGATCAGGGAGATCGACAAGCAGATAAGCAAGCTGATGAGCCTATATCAGAACGACGAGATTCCGACGGAGCTCCTGGGTGAACAGATCAGTCGGCTCTATAATGAAAAGACCACCTTGCAGGCAGCCGTCACGCCGGTGGTTGAACCGACTGCTATGCCGTTCGATTTAGTGCAGGAGCTGATTGCAGACGCCGCTCAGATTTGGGACTTCGCTGACGAGGCACAGCGCCGGCGGATCGCGCAGAGCCTCATATCCCGGATCATCCTGACAGACGACGAAATAGAAATTGAGTGGGCCTTCTGATGGAGGCCCACTCTCGCCTTGAAAAGAAAGAAATTTTACTTTCCCTCTTGCATATACTACGGGGGCTGTGCTATAATGAACACAGCTAAGAAGCTGAGTAGCAATCCATGCTCTCACAAAAGGCCGACCCCCGGAGAAGGGTAGTTCTCCGGGGGTCAACCTTTGCTCGGGTGTGCTTACTGCTCCTTGTCTTGGTCATGCCGATCAAGCCACTTGCAGATGTAGTAGGCCACAACACCTGCTACGACCGACACTAAGAAGCCGAGTAGAAGGTCCATACTCTCACCCCCTCTCTGTTGCCAGATTCGGGTAGGGGCAGCATGAACAGTATAACAGCATCCGACAAAATCCGCAAGACAGGTTGAGAGAAATTGGCACAAAAAAAGAGTGGGCCTTCGTTGTGAAGGTCCACTCTTTATCTATAGTGCCTGTAGGCGCCCAGCGGCTCGTTTCCTGCCGCCCCTGGCAGCGTTTAGGGCAGCGGGTGAGGATTTATATTACCCAGGCCGCGCAGCCCTCTACGGGCCGTCTGGTGGCCTTCAGCCCTTATCCGATTTGATGCCGTTAAGCTGTTCGAGCGTCTGCCGCAGCTTATCGTACCCAAACATCGCCGCGTATGCGACAAAGATACCCAAGATAACGGCACCGACTACCAGATACCAGACGATGGCGGTTCCGGTGATGCTGCAAAAAGCGAAGAAGGCCAGCAGGGTCACGACCATCGCCACCAGGAAGGCCAGGACGTTAGTGGGGATTTTCCCCCAGGTCAGCTTCTTCAGCACCTCGACGATGATGTTGGTGACGATCATCAACACCAGCACCAGAGGCAGGATGACGGCAACGGCCACGGGAATGTTCTGAATGATAGTTTGCATGGTAATTTCCTCCTCAAATTTTCTTACAGTAGTCCAGAGACACCCAGCCTAAACCGGACTTCAGTTTGCCCCACTTCGTCGCGCCCCGGCCTGTGGCCTCGCTGACGATAGTGTAGACACCGGGCTTGATGGCGCTCTGAACGATGGCGGTATCAGTGCCAGGGCCCTTGCGGATGCGAAGATCAGTGGCAGTGATGCGAACCTTGTAGGGAACGGAGCTTACCGGGGTGGTGGGCGCTGGGGCCGGAGCTGCACCCAGCTTGGCGTTGACCTTTGCAGCGATGTCGCCCAGGCGCTCATAGATGTAGTCGCCGGGGCAGGCTTTCGCTGCAAACCAGCGATGCACCGTCATGTTCTGCTTGGCGGGTTTGCCCACCAGGGTCTTGTCGCCGCTCCACAGCAGCTTCGGGATGCCGTTACGCCGGCAGATGTCAGCGCACAGTTCGATCAGAGCAGCCATCGCCTTGTCGGTGATGGCGTAGGGGTGGGTGGTGTCACTGGCGACCTCGATGGTGACAGCCTGATAGTCGTTGGAGGACCCGGAGATGCCGTTGACTCGGATGGGAACATTGACACCGTTCACCTTCTTGTAGCCGCCAGTACACCAGCTCCGATCCTTCTCCTCCACGCACAGACCGATGCTCCCGTCATGGCCCACAACATAGTTGCAGGACGCCCCTTTGCTGCTGGGCTGAAACACCTCACACCCTCTCTTGGCGTCAACCTGCCCGACGAAACAATGGATGGTGATGGTGTCGATAGGGTGATTGCGGTTGGGCGTTCTATTCGGCGAGATCAGCTTGACCGTTGCCAAAGAACTGTTTGTAAAACCCACGTTTGTACCTCCTTTTTCAGTCGTGGCTACAGGCGTAGCCGGTGTGACCCCCTTACAGCAGGGGGCGGGATTGTAGATGAAGCCCAGGAACTTATAGCCACTTCCCTGGCCCCAGTTGCCGTCACCCTTCTTCCGGGTCTGCGTCCAAAATGGTTTTTTGGCGTTCCACCCGCTTTCAGAGGTGACAATTTCCGTGGCGCTGATGATTTTCTCCACGATAGCGACATGGCCCGCGCCGTCAGTACCAGCCAGTGTAGCGCCCTTCTGCCAGACCATACAGGCCCCCAGCCTCGGTTCCTGACCAACATCCAAGCCCTCCGCGTACTGAATGAAGTTTTCAGCGTTCACAGGCCGCAGATACCGACAGCAGCCTTCGCCTACAATCTCATTGAAACGACCGTAAGCATATCCAACACAGTTCGCCAACACGTTGCAACCGGTGTCAGCAGGACTGCCCTGGATGGCGGCTGAATAGCCCCCTGCGGCCTTCGTGATGTAATACTTGTTCCCGGCGCTCGGTCGGGTCAGCCTTGGGGTAAAGTTCATCCCTTGCCTCCTTCATCTTCCGGCGGCTCGGCTTTGTGTCCTTTGTCGGGCCAGTTGTTATTCTTGCTCAGGTTCTCTACCGCAGACTTAATGCAGTAGGCCAGCACCACACCGATGATCTCAGTGACAGCCACCTGGGACAGTCCCTCCGCAATCTGCATTTTCTCTTTCCACGCGAGGTAGTAAGAGAACCACACCCATGCGATACCATTGCCGAGGCAGACCCAAATCACCAGCTTGGTCATCTCGAAGTGGAACTTGCGGCGCTCCCGTGGGGCGGCACGTTTCGCCTGCGTTTTCTTTCGGTTGTCACGGGCCTTCTTTTCGAGAGGCACCAGAACAAACCGGGTGAGAGCCGCAGACAGCAGCACTGCAACTGCGATAATCAGTGCAATCTTCACAGCGATTCCTCCTCATCCTTGCCCCGCACATAGCTGTCCGGGAGGAAGTCGTGCTTTTTCTGACGCTCTTTATAGACCTCCCGGATATTCTCGATAGCGAGAACAGCTCGGTTATTCGGGTAGTCCGGGTGCTCTCGGCAATACTCCTCGTAGGCGTCGATCTCACCCAGGGCCTCGATAAACTCCTCTTTCGTGTGCCCGATGTCCCGGAGCAGCTCGTTGTTGAAGTGCAGGATGCGGGCCCGATGTCCTTCGGCAGTACGGCGGTCGTCCATCTCGATATGGGCATCCAGCTTTTTCTCGATGGACGCCAAGCCCATCGCTTTCCCGATGGCCTTCGCCAGCCAGGACCACGGATTGATTTTGACGGGGGCAATCTGCACTAAGGTCATAAGAACCAGTAGAAGACTGCCCCCGCCAGTCAAAAGCTCTTGGAGATTCATCCACTCATTCCTCCGTTCAGTAGCAATTTCACATGGATTGGTAACGCTGAAGCCGCCTCCAATAACGGAAGCGGCTTCATTTATACCGGCGATTCAGTTTTTAGTAACAGCGCCCACCAGCGTGGCTATGTGGTGCAGATCGCACACCGGGGCGTTGTAGAAGTCAAAGTTCCAAATCCAGTAGTCTTCGTGCTCCGGGCGCTTATACTTCTGGCATAGCTTATCAGACCAGACTTTATCCCACCGGGCCTGATGCGCGCCATCCTGCTTTTCCAGGGCAGCAGTAATGGCAGCCACCAGCCGACCGCGTTCCAAGCCCAGGCCGTCATCATTCTGGCTGAAGCAGTCATAGGCGTCCTGACTGGTATCGGTGCAGGCCGGTGTGCCTTTCCACATCAAAAAACCGCCTTGGGTTTCCAAGACGGAGCCGTAGGGGATATTCACCTGTTGTCCGTTGCAGCCCTTGAACCGCGCCCTCCGACGGGCGACATACTGGGTATACGCCATAGCTTACTCCTCCTCCACAACTTCCGTCCAGCCGTAGGTTCCCGGCTCCCACACGTTTCCATCGGTATCACTGATCCAGTGCTTTTCCAGATGGCTCACCTTCGCCCCGGCGGAGTAGGCGTCGTGCGCTCCGATGGGCTGGCTCCACGCAGGCCACTCCTCTGCCGGATCGGAGGTGAGGGCCCATAGGCTTGCCGCCGCCTCCGGGTTCCAGTCCTCCTGGGAGGTGTGATCCTTCACGCAGCGGTACAGCTTCTCACCATAGCGCCGGATATTGCCAGTCTTGTAATTGACGGGGTAGGCCCAGGGAGCGAACAGATCAGCGTGTTCCGCCGCCGTTGCATCGTCGATCTGACCATTCTCCGCCATCGTGACGAACATGATCCCGCCGGCCTCCGTGGTCTTGACGATCTCCGCCCCAGCATCCGTCGCTTCCAGCATGACGGTTTCCAGGTTCGGCAGTTCGGGCCGCCCCAGCAGGTGATACTGCACACCCGCAAAAGCGATGCCCGAAGCCTCCGGCTCCGGGCACAAAACAAAGCTGCCATTTTCAGCTTTCCTGATATAGTTGGGAGCTTCGGTCATGCCGATGCTCACCCCGTTTTTGGTAATTCTGAACATTTCGCACCTCCAAAAAAGATAGCGTGATATAGCCGCCGCAATCGGAGCAGCCGCCCGTGGTCGTTGTAATTCCGGTAATATGCGCTTTGACACTCCATGAACTGTTCTACCTCAGAGAGCGGGCGTTTACCCTCCTTGAACTCTCGATGGAACATCTTCAGCTTACGCCGCGCCCGCGTCACCCCGTCGCGGCTTCCGTTGACCGTGATCTTCCCGGTGGGGCCAAGGGTGAACCGAGCCTTGCAGAAGCGAAATGGCTTCGTGAGTGGGATGATCTTGCATTTGCGCTTATTCACCCGGATGCCCAGGGCTTCAAAACGCCGCACCATCTCCCGGATCACAGCCTTTAACTGCTCCTCATCAGGCATGATGATGTAGTAATCGTCCATGTAATGCCCCGCACAGTGAACACCCATCTGGCACTTCAGCCAGTTATCTACCGCGCTGGGCAGGGCCACCATCTCCTGCTGAGACGGCTCTACACCCAGGGGCATCCCGCGCTCCGGCGCGGTGCTGGGAGCGTACTGAACCACTGTGTCCGCCACCCATCGCAGATCAGGATTCAGTATAAGCTGTTGGTGCCGGTTATAGAGGAGCCAGCGTGGGGCATTGGGGAAGAATCCTTTCAAGTCCAGCAGCCCGACTGCGCCGGTTCTGCCGTACCGACGATAATGCCAAGAAAGATGCTGCTTGACGCGCCGAAATTGCCAATGCAGACCCTTGTCCTTCTGGCTGGCTCCATTATCGTAGATCATGCAAGGGCCGTATAGCGGGACGAGAACCTCATTGCAAAGGGTTTTGTGAGTTTGCCTGTCAGTGACGTGCGGCGCATCTATCGGACGCACCTTGCCGCGTTCGCAAAGGGTGAAGTGAACGCACTTCTGTGGTTTCCAGGTTCCATCCAAAACCTGCCGACGCCGTTTGGCTGTACCGGAGAAAAGGTGTGTTTCAAAGTTTTGAACACTCTGCTTCCACCTTACCCCGTTACAGCACTTTCGGCCATATCGGAACATCTTGCGATAGGAGAAAACCTTGTCGATTGGCCCAAGGGCATCTGACCGGGCTTGCTTCTTCGCTTGCCGCTTTGCTTTGCGGCGCTGATAGCGGCCTTCTCGCCGCTCCTGACTGGTCATAAAAGGTTATTCGCTCCTTCGTACAGATGACTTGTAGGGTGCCGCTAATCTGCTTTGCCCACAACACATGAAACGGGGGTTCACCAGCGTCGGTCAGATGCACAGCTTGTTCAAACGTATCGCTAAAAATCTGACACGATCCTCTTATTCAGCTTCATACTCTTTCATTTGCTGACCGGCGCTAATATCAGGCACTCTGCTCCCGCCATGCAAGAAGCGTCCGTGTTAGGGCATCAAAGGGCAGTTTTATGGGTTTGAACCAAGGGAAGTGTAACTCCTTTTACATCGGTTGTCTTTCACCTGAGAATCAAAAATAGATCCTCTGCTACTCCATTTAACCGTGTATTGTAAAATCCGGCGCGCACCCCAGCCGAGTAGTAGGCGTTATTGTTGTTGTTGCTTCCGTCCGTATTGACATTGCGGAAATTATTGCTATTGTTGTAGTTAGGGGAGCGGAGCCACCACCACACAGCCGAACGGCACATTAACAGTTACACACCCAATTCACAGTCAGGGTTTTAACCGCTGTCCAACATTTTTGATTGCTCCTTTCAAAAGCTCATTCTCTTTGTCGATCAACTCGCCGAGGCTCTGCGACATCTTATCCAGCTTTTCCTCTGCATCCTTCGGCTTCACAGGCTTTCCTGCCGCCGTGGTAAAGCAGCCTTCGGGGTTCTGGCTGCAAACTAAGTAGCAGTGGGTCAGCCGCACGTCCAGAGCCATCAGAGAGGCCCGAGCTTCCAGCAGGTGGGCCTTCCGCATCTCCACTCGCTGGATGTCCGAGGGGAAAATGCTGTTGGCCTTCTCCGCATGGTCGATGATCTCACCCGCCAGCTTCGCAGTCGGCTCGGCAAGCAGCCGGGAATACCTTGCGGAGAGGCGGGTTAAGAAGTTCAGTGTCTCGACATAAATCTGGTTGGCCGTGTTGATGAACTCAGCCTTACTGGTCGTCCGTTTTTGTTTGAGTACCGACATTCTTTTGTCCTTCCACAGTAATTTTTCCTTGTTCTGTCTCGATTTCCTCCAAGTGCTTCAGCAGGACAAATTCGATATAGTTCGTCATAGATCGGTGCTCAATCGTGGCGAGCGCCCCGATCTTGTCAAACACTTCATCAGAAAGGCGCAGAGTGAACACGCGCTTATTTGTTCCCATGCTCGACCCTCCTTTACCTATACACGACTATTATACGGTGGTTTTTAGCCGTTGTATGCAGTCTAAGACCTGTCGAGTGATAGCACTTTGACGGAAAAGGCCAAATTTCAAAAATCGCGTCGGGCGCTTACGCGCCCGATTATTTTTTCCTATATCGGGGCCTCGGCCTTCTACCGATGACCCGCCCCCTTCCGGGGGCGGGATCAGGTCGGGATAGCTCTGCGGAGGATTAGATAGAAAAGCCGGCGCGCACCCCAGCCGAGTAGTAGGCGTTATAGTTGTCGTTGCCCCCGTCCGTATAGACACTGCGGAAATAACTGCTATTGGTGTAGTCAGGGGAGCGGAGCCACCACCACACAGCCGAACCCGTGTTACCGTGATTGTAGGCAACACGGGAGTTCCCCGCCCTAAAGTAGTCATACTGCGCCTGATAGTTCTGCTCTGCGCTGTTTGCACCAGACCGCGTTCCAAACACCTCAAACTCTGCCAGCAGGAACAGATAGTCCGTTGTCGCTGTGACATAGGACGCTGTATTAGACCCGCCGCCAGTATTATCCGTATATTTGGTCGTAGCCTTAATAGCACTCCGCAGATCGGACGGGAGCGCCGCCAGGAGGCTGTTCGCCGGAGGGCTGCTCGGGCTGCCGCTGTTGCCCAGCACAGTCTTTCTCATGTAGCTGCCATTCCAGCCGCCGCTGTTGGTGTTGCTCTGATTCATACGGAACCCGGCGTCTGATCCGTTGCTATTATACTTGCTGTCACACAGGGCCACATCCTTGCCGCTGATCTTCCCGATGAGCCAGTGGATGCGGTTGCTCCCCTCGCGGGCGCTGTTGTGGTTGAAGCCCAGGATGAAGGCATCAATCGACAGGTTGGAGAAGGTGAAACCCTGGACTGCACCGTTGAGCTTGATGTTCTTGGTATCGCCCACCGCGAAATAGCTCGCAGCGTTCCCCGCCTCAGAAATCGCCTTGATGTTATCCCAGGACGAATTAGCCACCGTCGGCTTCGTCACAGAAACGCTGGCAGTCTTATTGGATGGAGCCAGATAGTTCGTACCCTCCGCCACCTTGACCGTGATGGTGGCGCTGCCCTCACCCTTGCCCGTCACCACAACGTAATCCCCGGAAAGGCTCGTCGTAGCCACGTTCGTATTGCTTGATGTGGCGCTGATCGCACCGTCACCGCTCCGGGTCACAGCGATGACAGCCGTGTCACCGACGCCATTCAGCGCAACCGTGGTCTGCCCGAGGGTTAAGCTGCCGGCAGCCTTGCCGATGCTCCAAGATACTGATTTAGCAGAAGTCGCACCATCGGGCCACTGGAAGTTCGCCTTGGGCGTCACCGTTGCAGTGTAGCTCTTAGCATTGGTGCCGGAGGTATCGCCGCCCAAGGTCATCTTGGCGCTGTCATAACCCGTCAGGTTGGGCGACTGAGCCTTTCCGTTATAGGTCAGGTTCCCGCTCTGCGTAGGCACAGCAAGCGTAGCCCTGGCGATGCTCCACGCGACCGTCTTGGCGGAAGTCGTGCCGTCAGGCCACTGGAAGTTTGCGGTCGGAGTGAAAGAGCTGCTGTAATCTCCTGCGTCTGTCTTGGCCGTCTCAGTCTTGGTAAGCTGGGCCGCGTTGAGGTTCAGCCACTCCGGGACCTGGGCGCTGCCGGTGTAAACCAGGGGCGTCTTTACAGTGGGCACAGCGGCGACAGACGCCCGCTGGATAGTCCAGGTCAGCTCCCGCTCCGTCTTGGACTTGTCGCCCCAGGTGTAGCCCTCCTTGGGGGTAGCGTATGCCTTATAGGTTCCTGCGTTTACCTCGCCAGTAAAATCCGCCTCAGAAACCCGGTCAGCGCCGTAGGTAATCACCATCATCTCCACAGCGTAGTTGTTCCAGCTCGGCTTCTGGCGGGCTCCGGTATACGCCAAGCCGCCAGACTGAGAGGGCGTGGCGGAGATGGTGTTCTGCACAGCAGCGATGGCGTCCGCCGCCCCCTGCGCCACCTCCTTCGCCAGATTAGCTGTGGTGAGCGCCTTGTTTGCGGTGGCCTGCGCAGCCTTCGCTGCGGCAGCCGCATCCGTAGCCAGCTCAGTGAGCTCGGCCAGGGTGCCGTCGAGAGTTTCTCCCGTTTTGGGATCAACAACGGCCTTGGGAATAGTCCGGGGGAGTGTTACGTCGTAGTCACTGCTCTCCGGGTGCTTCGGGTCATCGTAGATGCGCTGCTCCGCGATGACCACATCGCGCAATTTACCCATGAATGTTTAGCTCCTTTCCTGTCTTATTCAGTTTCCTCCGTTTCCTCCTTCGGAGCCTCGAACCAGTCCTCGACGTGCCCCAAGACTTTCATATGCACCCGCGTGTCTACTGCCGGGGTATCTGCCTCGGACAGCTCCACGAAGGAAGCGAAGCGGTTTTTCATCATCCCCATCGTGGCGATGGCCTCGGGGTTGATCTCCGTCAGGTTCACCTTGACAGCCCCCACGATGTTGATACAGGTGAACTCAGCGAACTTCTGCACAGGATCATTCGCCGCTCGAATCCACTCAGGGCTATTGGCAATCACGATGTAGGTGTAGAGGATTTCTCCCTCGTCGGGGTCCTTGGCCCAAATTGCGCCCTCAGAAGCCAGGAAGCCGGTTTCCACGTCCCGGCTGAACACCTGGAACACCGTCTGCGCCTCACCGGGGACGGGAGTGCTGATGTCCGAGATGAGGCCAGGGGCCTCCCACTTGGCGAGGTCGGTCATATCCTTCGGGGCCAGTCCCTCCGGGATGGTGCCGGAACCGACCGCCGCGCGGGTAAACTCGATCTCCGACTTGGACGCCATGAGCTTGGCAATCAGGGCCCGCCCCTTTTCGGTTAAATAGTTGCCATCTTCATAAATGATAGGCATTTTGTGCGCTCCTTTCTTAGTAGCAAGATGTAATGTTCACGCGAGAATACTCAAACAGCACAAACGTCGTGGCGCTTGTGCTGCGGAACACTTGCGGTCTGGCGGCGGCTGGCTCCACCCGGAGCTGGGCACGCTCGAACAGAACTGCATCAATGGGGACAGTCTGTGAGAAGGTGCGGGTGATCTGGCCGGGGAACCCAAAGGTCAGGCCGGTTCGCTCGAAGGCGGCCACAGCAAGCTGTACGGGCTCCGTAAAGGCCCTCCGAACATCAGGTAGGTCGAAGGTCAGCCCAGTCCGCTCGAAGGCCGCAGACGCCACCAGAACGTCCTCCTTGGTGGTATGCCGCACTTCCGGCAGGTCGAAGGTCAGCTCAGTATGGTCAAAGAGCGCCGTTCCGATAAGAACGTCGCTCTTAAACTCCCTATAGCTTTGTAGGACGGTAATGATCCCGATACCAGCAGCAAGGATGCGTTTTATCATAGTGACAATATCAACCACGATTTCGAGTGTTTCCGGGGTCAAATCAGCTTCGTTGACGTTAAGCTGAATCTTGTCCGGGAACACCTCATCCATGTCGATCCGTTCCACAGGTATCTCAAAGAGTGACGCCGCCGCATTGAGCACCGTGTCAATGTCACCACCAGATAGCTGAGACAGCAGCTTGACCTTTATCGCCAGCCGATAGAAGGCATCGCCTGCACCGAACCGTTTGACACCAAAATTGGCTCCGTAGCGGTCCAGCACAAAGCCGTGAGCATTGTCGATGTCATCCCACAGCTTGATGAGCTCTGCCTGCTCCTGGACTGTATTCAAGCCCCAGGCCAAGACCGAGAACAGTTTGCCGATGAGTGTTTCAACCGGAGCAGGCTCACGCAGATTGTCGTGATCTTTCCGGCTGTACGCACTGGTGAGCGCGTCCAGCATCTCGACTAAATAATCTCTCACGACACACTCACCATGCCTTCCTCAGTCACAGCCTTCTGGCGGGCAGCGATCTCAATATTCTCCCAGCCAAAATGCTCACCATCCGCGCTGATGCGAAGGTTGAAGTCCACGACCCCCGGCACCTTCAATACCTCAGTGGGAAGCGTCACTTGAATAACGGGCTGCCCAATATTCAGCCCGCCGCGAGTGTTGCCACCGATAAAGGCGACAAGGTTCCGTTTGATCTGCTCGACGCCATCCAGCGGAAAATGGCTGTCAGTCACAAGGTCCGTCACTTGCACCCAAACTTTCACCGGCATCGGGCGGCTAAAATGGATGTCGTAGGTTTTGCCGGATGCGCTGACCACCGCGACCGAGGTGTTTCCGAAGGTCTGAACACCGGCAGCCTTCCGCTTAAAGATGGCTTTGGCAATATCTTCATCCAACCCTCCGTAGGCCACGACCTCAAACGAGTGGGGCGGCAGACCGCTCTCGCTCTCAAAATCAGTGTCGTTTTCTTCACCCGTGACGGCAATCACCGCTTCGACGCTTTCGTAGACCTCTGCCACAATAGCGTCGATATTTACGCCGCCGGCAAAGTCCACGGAGAGGTAATACCGTTCCCGGAACTCAGCATCCGTCTCAGTGTTCCGCCCACCCTCGAAAGGTTTGGCATTTATGACCGACTGGATGCCCAGCTTCGGGTTAGTGATCGTCTTTATCGTGCCCTCCGGGGTGTTTCCATCCGGGCCAGGGAATACCGCAGAAGCCGGCAGCGTCACGGAGCCATCCCGGATCGTACCAGAGCGGAGCGTGATGTACTGAGCGCCTGCCGTCGTTTCGGTCAAGAACCCCTCCGGCACGTCCACGCCGTCATCGCCCTCGAAGGTGAGATAGCCGACGGCCTTCTGCGCCCCCAGGAGCCGAAGCCCAATGGCCCGGCCCAAATTGTAGAGGCTGGACCCAACAGCCGTATCAATGAACCGGCTGTTATAGACATCCTCCAATGTGGCAAACAGAAGGTTCAACATCCAGGCAAAAATCCGAAGGAAGATGCCCAGCGGCGAACGCACCGTCATGTTGGCTTTGGAGCCAAACAGCTCCCGAGCCTTATATTCAAGCGCATCCAGCAGCTCTGCATAGGTTGGGCGCCGAAAGCCTGCGTCGGTCAGGCCCCAGTCAGTTGCTTTTGCCATTACGCCGTCACCTCCAATCTGATTTTCTCGTCATCTACCAAAGTAGCGACGATCTCTACTGTGATGTTCCGATTTTCATACGAAACCGTGATCTCGTCGATAAGAGCTACATCCGGCTCTTGGAACACCGCCTCTCGGATGATCTCCTCAATCTCTCCGTCGTCGATGTCATTTTGCTTCACGCCCATAATGCGCTCATAGTCGGTGCCGTGGGTCAAATCGGCGAAGAACTCAGCTTTCCAGGTCAAAAGCGCATGGCGCACATTCTGGACGGTGGTGTCTTTGCCGTAGATTTTCTTGAAGAAACCGTTCTCATCGAGCACTAAGTCTCGGGTTTCCGGGTCAATCAAAAGGGTCATGTTGTCGTCCATGCCGCCATACCTCCTTCCCGGTCAGCCGCCGATGATGACATTGGGGCTTCCGTCCTGGACAGCTCCACCGATTGAAACCGCATCGCCAACACACGCAGCAGGCTTTCCGTTGATAAGCACCTTGGAACTCCCTGCGACGATTACGTCTGCGTGGCCTGGGTGTGTAACACAGCCGTGCGTGGTGTAGTGGTCGCCCACACGCCCCGCCGGACGCCCGTTGATGATGACATTCGGGCTCCCCTCCGCCAGCGGAACCGGCGGACAGGCATCGTGCCCAGTGCAGTTATCGTTCAACCTTGTTGCTGCTGGCATACGCTCGCCTCCTAATTGAGAAGCACCTGTCCGCCGGTTGTCACTGTCATATTCCCGTCCAGGGTGATGTTCATGTTCACGGATTTCATGTCAATCGAAGTGGCAGTGAACTCAGCGGTCGTGCCCTCATTCTTTACAATACGCTTCATTGTCGTTACCTCCTATTACACAGGGACAGCGACACCCGTAGCCACGGCGAAGCTCTCGTCATGGCGCAGGCCGGTGTCCACGTTGTTGATGGCGCGAACGAGGGTCTGATCGTTCTCGAAGGCGGAAACCAACTGGCCGCTCTCATCGGTCCAGGAACCCTCACGGCTCGTCTCGATTTCCAGAGCGCCCTGCTCGCCGATGACCAGATCGTTCCAATCACCGAAGATGATCTTGGTCTTGCCGCCGACGGTTTCCAGCAGGTTGGTCGCACGGTAGGGATAGCCAACCAGGGTGTGCTGCTTATTCATCTCCTCCTGGAAAATGAAGCCGCCCACGTTGTCCCGCAGATTCTTGAAATACTGCTCCACGCTGGTGTTGAACACGAAGCCCAGGCTGCCAGCCAGGACGTTGTTCTTCAGCACGGCAGCAACCAGATAGCCGGGGAACATAGCAGTCAGCACACCGGCGGCGCTGGCGTAGTCAGCACCCAGCTTGGCGGCGTCAATAGAGAGCACGTTCTTGTTCTCAGTGATACCGATGGGCTGGAACTCGCCGCCCTTGCCCAGCAGAGCGCCATAGTCAACGCCCAGGGCCATCTGCTTGGTGATGTCCTGGCCCACGATGACATCGTTGTCGAAGCTGGTGGAACGCAGAAGGTCGTTGCTCATGGGGATCAGAGCGGTCAGCTTCTTGGCAGACAGCTTCAGATTGCCGAACTTGGGCGCGGTCTTGGGAATCTGCCGGTTCTCGCCAACGAACGTGGCGCGGGAACCGCTCTTGGTCTTGGGGATGTTCATGTTACCGTTGGTCATGCCCAGCCGACGAGCGCCCAGGGCGTAGATCACGGTGGCGGGGTACAGCAGCTCGATAATCTCGCTGGCGTACACCTCGGGCACCAGATAGCCGCCATCAGAGGGAACGGTGGCAGACAGGGCCTTGAACTCGCGGGCCATCTCAGCATCGCCAAACTTCCGCTCGGCAATGAACGCAGCCCGCTCGATGTCGCCGCCAGAGGCATGGATGCACTTCACAGCGCGGCCAAACATTCCGTAGGCAGCCTTACGGCGCTCGGGACCGGACATCTGCTCCATGCGGGCCTTGAAGCTGTTGGGCTTCATCCCGTCGGGGGAGGCCCCCGCAGAGAGAAACAGGCTGGCGTACTTACGCTGGATGGGAGCGGCAGGGGCCGCAGCCTTACCCTCAGAGCCACCAACAGCGGACTTACCCTCAGAGCCACCCTCGGGGCTGGTCTTGCCTTCGCCGCCAGCGGCGGGAACGGCCTTAACAGCCTTCAGAGCCTCAACGATCTTGTTGATGAGCTCGGGGGACACGGCGCCGCCGTCACCCTCGCCCTCACCGCCGCCAGCGGGCTCCCCGGCCTTGTTGCCCTCGCCCTCACCGCCGACACCCGCCAGGGGGTCGCTGCCGGGAGCGGGAGCAGCACCAGCGGCATCGAGCGCGATGGTCAGCTCAGAGAGGATGTCTTCAGTGCTGATGGCAGCGGGGTCCTTGCCCGCCGCGATGAGATTGGCGAACACCTGCGCGATCAGCGCAGCGAGCTGTTCCTGAGTGAGTTTCATTTTGCTTTCCTCCTTGTTAATTGCGGATGATCTCGAAGATCACCTCAGACTTGGTTTGCTTCTTGATGTTGCTCTGCACCGGCGGGTCTGTGACCGGCTCGGCCTCGGGGGGTTCAAGGAACGGGCTGAGGATTTCAGCCAGCTCCCGCACCACTGCGATGAAGGGCTTCAGCGCGTTCAGACGTGCCTGGGTGATCTTACCGCTCTTGGCCTCGGACTTGATGTCCTCCACCAGCGATTTGACCTCCTCAATCCGCGCTTGGTCGTTCATGGCCCAAGTGACGATGGAGACTTCCCACAGCTTGATTTCCTTCAGATGGCGGGTGTCCTGCTTACTGTCGTAATCAAACTCGATGGCGTCATACCCAATCGACAGCTCGGATAGAACGCCGTCTTTGAGCAGCGTCCGAATGTCACGGCCCATCGTGGTGTCGCTGATTTTGCCCCGGATGAACAGCCCCCGATCATCCTCGCGCAGCTCAATCGGCCTGCCGACGGGGAGCCAGCAGTCGTTGTGCAGCGCCAGAATCTTGATGCGGTGGAAGTCCTCGACGATGGTTTTGGCAAACGCTCCGCGCTCGATGATGTCGTTGCCGCTGTCCCGATTGCCGAATACAGCCGCATACCCGGAGAACTCGCCGGTGCTCTCATCCGCGCTTTCCAGCTCGAAGGAGAACGCCTTACGCTCGCGGGCAGGAGAATCCGATTTCAGTTCCCTGCCGGCGCTATGGGTCTTGGGAAATGCCATGCGATTTACCTCCTTTCCTCAGAATTTAGAGCACCTTAAAAACCGCCGTAGGTTAAATAGCACCGGCAGTTGATAAGCTGTTCGGGGCGTCCGTCGTCCGGGTCACGAGGGTATCGGAGCCCGTTGGAGAACACCCCGTCGATGGGGACTGTTTCCCCTTCGAGAATAACGTGGTTGACCTTGCCGTTCGTGCCGTCACGGGGGTCCCGCTGGTCACGGTGGTGCCACGTTTTTGTTTTTGCCCCGGCAGCTCGCATCATGTCGAACTGGCCCGTGGCAAGCGCCGTAGCGGTTTCCTGTCGGGCGATCAGCTTCGCCCTGGATTTGGTTGTGCCCATCTCGGACTGAATCGCCTTTTTCAGCTCGGACTGGCTCGTGCCGTTGGCGATGCCGGCGGCGATGATGTCCGCGATTGCCTTTTGAGTGGTCTGCTGGATGCCCACGACCCGCTTGCCGCCGTTGATCTTGGCCGGGGTTACGAACTCGGGCTTGTCGATACCGAAGATGCCGTAGGTTTCCTCGCCGAGCTTGGCACCGTCGTCGTATGCCTTCTTCCACAGCGGTCTGAAAAGCTCGGTCAGCTTCTTGGCTTCAGCCTCCCAGTTCAGCAGCCCCGCTGTGACAGCAGCGGTGAGCCGCTTCTGTTCGGTTTCGGTCAAGATGCCCCACAGCTCCGGGTCGAAGGTTCCATCCGGCAGCAGGTAGGGTTCCAGCTCAGATAAAGCAGCAGGTAGGGCTTTCTCTGTCAGACCGATAGCCCGAGAGATTGCGGCCTGCTGCTCTGCGAAGTGTTGGGTTACGGCCCGCTCAAAGAGTTGCTCGTCAGCTTCCAGAAGCTGATCCTCTTTTTGAAGGGCCTCGGAAATATTCACCCGCTGCTTGGCTTTCCGGTCGAAGTACATCGCGCCGAAGTCCGACACATCCGGGGTGTCGATGGTCGTTTCCGAAGCACTCGGCGTCAGGCTGAGTGTCGGAGCCGTAGCTTTCTCTGTGTCGGTGGGCTCCGCCGCAGGGGTGGGCTGCTGGGCCGCCTGCGTGATTGCGGCGGAATCATCTGTATCATTCAGATACAGGTCGCCAGACTGGGCCTTAAAGATGTCACCGCCGTCCACAGCGGCAAGGTCCATCAGCTCTCGGGCTTCGTTCCTGGTCATCAGACCAGCGTTCCAACCGTCAAGGGCCTTGGCCTTGTCGAAGTCCTTGTCGTAGGGGATGACCGCATCAAAGCGCCACACCAAATCCGCCCCAAACAGCGGGAGCAACTGCTTATTGATAGCCTCCTCGCGGTTGCGGAGCCGGGGCATCAGCACGTTTTTGGCGTAGATGTACTGCGCGGAATCAGCAGTGGCCCGGTTGCTGTTCTCGGTGATGCCCATGATCTCACGAGGCACACCGAAGTGTTCCAGCACAGCGTCACGCATGGCAACCCGGCTCTCGATGAAGCCGAGGTTCTTGCCCTCGCCCTTGCCAAGCTCATGTACTGTGACTTCGCCCGAGATCGCCGCTGCTCGATGGCTATTCTCCACGCCGCGATACCGCTTGTTCCAGCGGGCAAGGAATGTTTCCCGCTGTTCCTCTGAGGCTGTCGGCATGGCGAACACTACCGGCGGAGTGGCGTCGTTGTAGAAGAACCGCTTCTGGAACTTGGCGGCGTACTCGTCAATCTCCACCTCGTCCGCGATGCTCTCCGCCACGCCCAGGCCACGCATGAACGGGTCGAGCGGGTTGAGGTGCTTCATCACGAACATATCATCTACCGGGACCGACATACTCAGGCCGCCAGGGGTGATAATCTGATAGGTCGGATTGCCGAGGTATGGTGTCATCTTTACCCAGTGCGGCGGTACGTTCCACAGCTCCGCAGGGAAGCCGTGGTTGTCCCGCTCGATGAGGAAGAAGCTCTCGCCTACCAGCAGCAGGTACAGCTCATGGAGCCGCCAGATGGCTGAGCCAGTCATCTCGTACAGCGGGTTGGGCTGATCCATGAAGTCAAGAAAAGGGTGGTTTGTGACCTCAGTTTCGGAGCCGTCCGGGTTGATACGCAACAGGCGTCCTCCGACATTGGCGAGGTCACTCGCAATCCGGTCTACTACTGCCAGCCGGGGGCTTGTAGAGAACGTCGCCAGCCATTCAGCAGTGTTCCGGGAGGGCGGTCTTGCCCAGCGCGAGACGAAGTTTCTCGGGTCACGGTCCAAATACTCGTTCCGTGGACTTCGCCTGCGGAAGATTTCAATTAGTCCCATATTGTATATCACCTCAGAACGTAAAGCCGAAGTCGGCCTTTCCGTTTTCGAGTTCCAGGTATGCGTTTGCCGAAGCGTCCACCATGTCTTTCAGCTTGCCGACGGGGAAGTTTTCTAACTGCCGGAAGTATTCATCGTTCCAGGGGGCTTCCTTCACATCCACGTTTCCGGCAAGCCACTGGGAGGAGAACGGTTCGGCGCGGGTTACTTTGTCCCCGCTTTCGAGTGCGGTAGTTACAGTAAAGCCGCCGAGCATCCGCACGAAGCTCTGCGCCTGATCCTTTCCGGCCTGTCCAGGGTCCTGGGGCAGTCGGATGGTTACGTTGCCGTAGAGGGCCCGGTCGCTGGCGGCGGTGGTCTGGATCAGCTTCCGCACATCAGCTCCGTTCTCACGGACGTTTATCACATCCGCCACGAAAATGCGCCCGTTACGGCGCTTGCCCAGCAGGACACCGGCGGTATAGGCGCTCTCGTTGCCGCGTCGGGACTGCCGCATAGCCTGGGGTAGCCCGTCCAGCTCGTCTGCTTCGCCGGGGGCCGTGGCCGCAAGGTCCCAGGCTCTGACCCATTTGACGACATCGGTTGGCGTGGAAGTAAGCATCTGCCCAACCTTCGCCCGTTTGAAGTAGTGGCCCGCAGAGCGGCGGATTTTCCAGTTGCCGTTCAGCAGTTGCTCCTGGTCGAACTCGGACATCGCCATCAGAGAGCCCATGTAGCCAGGGTCGTGCAGCATCATCGCCTTATTGTCTGACAGCTTGGCGCTGATGAACGTGACCGACTTGACCCGCTCTTTTTCCTCCTGGGTGTGCAGATCAAAGGATTCGTACAGCTCCTGCCGGGAATCTGCCCAGTGGATGATGTTGTTCTGCCGAACAAAGTATCGCAGCTTTCCGCAACGGCTCTCGTCGGCGTAGCCCGTCTCAGGATCAATCCACCACTCAATGAACTTCGCCACCCAGCTCTCACCGTCAGGGTTGCAGGTGGCCCGGATGTAGGGCTTCACGCCGCAGGTGGAGCGGTTTCGGGAGAACATATAGAAGAACTGGCTCTCAGTAAAGTGGGTCAGCTCGTCAAACATCAACAGCGGAATCTGAGCGCCCTGCCAGTTATACTTCTCCTTCTCATAGAACATATGGGCGAACGTGATCTTCGCCCCGGAGGGAAAGCGCCACTGGACGTTCGGTGTCAAAACGCTTGATGCGCCCAGGTAGGGGTAAATCTCTTGGCTCGTGGCATACAAGCCGCCGGCGCTCAAAATCTGCGGGCGGGACTGACGAAAGATGACCGCCTCAAAATGCTTGTGGTCGGTGTTTCGCAGACATTCCAGCAGTAGGGCAAAGGTCTTGCCGCCGCCGGCAGCGCCGCCATAGATGCAGATGTCAGCCGGGGAACGCAGAAACAGCTCTTGCTTCCCTGGCTGTGGCCGGATAACCATTGGGCTGCTTGCGGTAGCAGCACTACGTTTTCTCCCCATTCCCTTCATCCACCTCCATATCCGTTGCCGGCAGGTAGATTTGGACTTGGGGCTGGGCAACGGGCGTACCCGTAATCTCGGCCTTCACAGTCTTCCGGTCATTGAAGAACTCGCCGCCGTAAACTTTCAGAGCGTAGATGATGGCTGTGGTGTCCCCACTGGACACCCGCTCCATCAGCTTGTTCTGGCACATCGCTACGACGGTTAAACGACCTCGGCTGATGGCCTGCTCAATCGCGGGGTGCTTCTGCTTCAGATTTATCAGCGTTCGCTTGGAAATGTCGAAGCACTCCGCGATCTCTGTGAGATTTTTGCCCTGCATAGATAGGGATTGGATAACGGCGAGGTTATTTTCTACCTCGCCGCTCTCAACCCATTTTTCAAATAGATCCTTTTTCGCATTAGCCATACCTCTCCTCAACCTTTGCGATTAAGGCGTCCATCAGCCCCCGATGCTTGTTGTGCTTGAACCCGCCGGGGTACTCGATGTTCAGTTCCTTTTCCAGATACTCCTCGTAGACCTCGGGCGGAAGCTGCTTCGGCTTAGTGCAGGCGCAATAGATGTAGCCCGCAGTGCAGGACAGGACGCCGACCTCCTCGAAGTACCGTTCGAGCAGCTCGACGAAGCTCTCACGGGTGTGGAACTTCTGCTTGAACACGATGCCGTTGGTCACGCCGAGGGTGCAGTTCTTATCGTCGAGATACCACAGGCAGTCCCCGGCACCAGCGGACAGCTTGGTTTTGTCATACGCCTTCTCAACGTAGGCGATATTTCTGGTGCAGGTAATCAGGGTGCCGGTGGACTTCAACACGGCGTTGCAGGCGGTCAGCACGGCCTTCTCAAACTCATCATCCACGACAGAGTTGATGACGGCCTCCAACACGCACCAGTCGAACAGACCGTTGGTTTTGACCTCCCGCTCCGCCCGGAGGATGTTGGCGATGATCCCCTTCATATCCAGCTTGTTGGCGCCCTTCACCATCAGAGAGGGCTCGTAAGCGTGGATGTTGTAACCCTTCGAGCGCAGCAGCTTGACATAGGCCATACGCCCCGCTCCGATGTCGATGATGCTGTCGGTCTTTTGCAGACGGGGGATCAGGTACTTCTCATACAGGATGGAAGTGTTGGACTGCCGCCCGTCAGTGCTCAGACGCTTCGGCTGGGCCAAGAACTGGTGGTAGGTCTGGACGCCCAGGTTGTCGAAGTTGTACTTGCCGTACTCGACGCCCATACATTCGAGGAACTCAGGGACTTCCTCGTTGGGGATGGCGTAGACCAGGACGCCGTAGCCCAGCTTCTTGGCGCAGTAGGCGTACTCAGCGTTGAGGATCACGTTGCCGTCGCCGTCCGTGACCACGCTGCCCCACTCGCCGTACCGAGACATCAGCTTGGTAATCTCGGAGCAGATGAGCACATTCTTCGGCTCGCTCTCGATCTTAACCTGGGCGGATTCGCAGTAGGAATAGCCGCCCACAGTATAGCTTTCCAGCCGCACCGAAGTCTTGCTCGTCTCAATCGAGTTGTGCATGAGGTTGAACAGGATTTCATCCTGCAAGTTCGGGCTATTGATGCGGATGCAGGGCAGGTGGGTCAGCCCGATGGCCGTCGCCGCCTTCTTACGCTGGTGGCCCGCCGTGATGACGTTGTTCGAGGCGTTGACGATCAGAGGCTTCACCATCCCGAACCGGCGGATGCTGTACTGCAACTTTTCCAGGGCCTCCTCCGTGATAGCACGGGGGTTGTATTCAGACCCGGTGACTTCATCAATGGGAACTCTCTCCACAAAATCAATCACGGTTTTCCACTCCTTTCAGCAGGTAGTTGGCGAAGCTGCCTTCCAGGATGGCCCCGGAATCAATGTACTCGCTGTACTTCGCGTTGAGCCGGTCAAGCTCGACCTGCGAAATGAAGAAGGCCACGTCGCCGAACCGGAACTGACAGAACGGCAGGACGGCCTTCGATTTTTTGGGCTCACCGGGGACAGACACGTTGGGCTCGGGAACCTCGATGTTTGTACCCTGCGGAGTGGCCTCGGCATTATAAGTCGGGGCCGGAGCGGGAGTAGCTTCAGACGGCACGTCATACCCCGCAGGAACCGGATCGGTGGTGGGCTCCGCAGGGGGCGCAAACTCCTCGGGGGTGGGTGCAGCCGCAGGCTCGTCGCCAGCATGGATCGTGCTGACCGGGGGCTTCTTGGGCTTGTCGTTGACGCCCATGAAGTTGAAGGCGGGAATCTTGATCTCAGCCTGCTCCGCATCGAGGTCGAACACCTCCGCACTCAGCTCAAACTGTTCGAGCAAAAGCTGGTTCTCATCGAGGGTCAGGTCGATCAGCGACAGTTCCTCCTTCAGCTTCTCGAAGTCCCAGTCGCTGTACTCGCTGGTCTTGTTGTCAACCAGCCGGAAGAAGTTGACCTGCTCCTCGGTCAGCTCATCAGCCACAATGCAGGGGACGGACTGGATGCCCAGCTCCCGGCAGGCCCGGACGCGGGTGTGGCCTGCGACGATGGTGTAGTTGATGTCCACGATGACCGGGACCAGGAAGCCGAACCGCTGGATGCTGTATTTGACCTTCTCTACGGCGAGGTCGTTGTTGCGCGGGTTGTTCTCATACTCCCGCAACCGCGAAGTGGCAATTTCTCTGATGTTCATTCGTCTTTACCTCCCGTCAGGAACATGACAAAGCCGAGGTAGGTCTTGTTCTCGGCGATGTAGGCTTCGTACACGGCCTTCAACCGGGCGTACTCGTCCTCGGTGATGGGCAGCTCGTTGTTGCCGAAGATCAGGAACTTGTTGTCCTGGAAGAACTTGCGGTCACGGTTCGGCGTGAAGAACGTAGTCTTGATGCCGAGGTTGATGCCGCCCAGCTCCTGATGGAGCTTGCCAACGTCCCAGGTGGAATACTCGTGGCTCTTATTGTCGATGATGCGGGCCAGCTTCGCGTCCTCCTCGGACAAGTCCTGAATAATGCAGGGGACTTCTTCGAGCCCCAACTGCTTCGCCGCCTTCAGACGGGTGTGACCAGAGATGATGACGCCATTCCGGTCAATGGTGATTGGGTTGAGGAAGCCGAACTCTTTGATGCTCTCGGCTACCTTCGCCACGCCAGCGTCATTCCGGCGGGCGTTGCCCTCGTACTCGATGAGTTCGTCGGGCCGTTTGTAGATAATTTCCATACTCGCTTGTCCTCCTTGCTAAAAATAAACATAAAAAAGCCTCCGTTTACCCAAAACGGAGGCTTTTCTTAGTTCCTCTGTTTAATTTTCTCGTTGCCTGTCAGGGGCGGCCCCAGCAGGTCGCAATCCGGGTCCGGCGGGGCCTGGACGTAGCCGTAGTGGTTGGCGTAGCAGTAAGCACAGCCGTGGCTACAAGTGCTGTAGGAGCCGATGTCCACGCTCTCCACACACTGGCACAGCCCGCGCTGGTTGCGGTCTTTCGGCTTCTTCACGCCGAACATCGTGCCGTCCACACAGGCGGACTGAGGGAGGCCCAGGTCTTCGGCGCAGGCCGTGAGCGTGATGCCGTGGGCCGCTGCGATCTCGGCGAGCTGCTGGGCCAGCTCCCGCTGCTGCTCCGGCGTCAGGGGCTGAATGTGCAGCGGGGTCAGGTCTACTGTGCGATAATAGTCCACGAAGCTCATCACGGCTTTATGGGTGTAGCCTTCCAGCTCCTGGGCCATCTTGGTGAAGGCCCGGATGTGGTAGTCCCAGGTGTACCGCTCGTTAAGGAATACCGGGTCATACCGCCAGATGGCCTTATCCGCCCCGATCTGCTTGAAGGCCGGAATTACGACCTCATGCTTATCAGGGATGTTCTTCTCGATGTCACACCCGTAAGGGGTGATGGTGTATTGGAAATAATACTTGAACGCATCCAGCTCGTGGATGCGTCCCAGCATCGGTGCAGCGTTCTTCGTCCAGAAAACGAAGCCGTCTACGCGGTCGGGCGTGAGTGTTACACGCCCGACCTGTAGAGGGTTGTATGGGTTTCTAAGGAGGACAAATCCTTTCCCAACACGGTTGTAAAACCACTCCGAGAACAGGGCCGGAATGTCCGTCCGTCTACTCGCGCTCACAATCATAACGGCATACCATCCTTGATGTAATTTGCGAATATCCAGTTGCGGCAGGTTCGCTGCTGCTGGGAATAATATCCCGGCGGATTCGGCGTGTAGTCCCAAAAGTGGATGCGCCGTGCGTTCGTGATGTCGAGCTTGATCCGGTCGTTCTCGATGTGGATTTCCGAGTTGCGATCCGGCACGAACGCGACGTGCGTGTTCAGCGCCCACACGAAGCCGTCACTCAGCCCGCAAAGGTAGTAGGCTTTAGCCTTGGGGTGTTGCTGGACGATGATGTCCACGACAGCCTCAGACTTGTGCAGCGTTCCGTAGTAGACGCGGTTGTCCTTCCCGCCGATAAAGCATTTCGCGCAGCACTCCTCGATGTCAACATCTCGAATGTCCCGGAGCCAGAAGAAGTTGCACTTCTTTCGGATTTCCAGATGCAGGCGCATCGGCGTGGTTATGATTCTGGACGGTATCATTCTATCACCTCCTATACGTCAGGTCAATGACAGCTTTGTGACACGACGACGGGCGACGTGATCTCGGGGTTCTGCACGGAGAACCAGTCCCCCAGCGATTGCAGAACAGCCTCGCAGGGGCTGGGCAGGGTGGGGTAGAACTCCACGCCGGATTCCATCATGGCGTTCTTCACGGCGATGAACTCCCGGTCATAGCCGCTCACTCGGGTGCGGGTGGCCTTCATCTGATCGCCGTGGTCGGTGAAGCTCTCGAACAGGGCATGGGCCAGGGGATTGCCGGCACTCATGGAATCGCCCACCGTCAGTTTGGCGAGAGTGACCTTGTAGCCGCCCGGCACGGTGCCGATGAGCGTATAGGCCCGGACGTTGCTGACGTAATCCGGCAGCGGGTTGATGCCCTCGAAGGGCATTGGCGTGAAATCTTTAATCATCTCGAATCCTCCGTTTCAATCTTAGTATTCCGGGCCGTCTTCGTACCAGTCGATAACGTCATCAACATCTCCGATACCCCGGTCCCACTCATCAAGAATCCTTACGGCCTCCTCGCGGCTGACCCCAAGTCTCTTAATTGCGCGGTTAATGTCTTTCTCAGTAAAACGGGACATTAAGTCCTCACCTCCAATTTTTTGAGCAGCTTTGCTGCTGCCCGAAGTGCTGTTGCATCGTGGACGAAAATGCTGTCCGGTTCGTCCGCCGGAACCAGGGCATCCTTGTCCCTGGCCTGATCCTCCAAGCTGTTGATGATCTCACTGAGAGGCATATTGACCGTTTTGGGCAGCGCAAACGGTCGGGGCATCCGGTTCCAGTCCGCAACGGCCTTGCCCTGGGCTACGAACTTATTACCGTAGTGCCAGGGGCGAACCCAGTGCTTGGGCCCTCGCGTCAGGCAGTGGCGGCACACCACCCGATACGCCGCATTGTTATCGCTCTTGCCTTCTCGCATGATGGCGACATCCTGCGAGGTGCAGAACGGGCAAGGTTTGAGAGTTTGATTCGGCATCACGGCACCTCCAAATCCATCTTTGCGCCACAGTTAGGGCAGTAATCAGGCTCGAAATACCCATAGCCCGCAAACCACGGCTGGTCAGCTTTACAAGCAGAGCAATAGTTCTCACCATCGCCTGGAACCGGCTTAATCCAGCGGGCGTGAATTGGGGCCTTACTTCTTTCGGAGGCAAGATCGAGCTGAACCTGTCGCATAATCTCGTCAGCGTTGTTGATGAGCTCGCACACCATCGGGCCTTCGAGCCCAGGCCAGCTATCGCCCACCATCTTTTTGCCGATCACTCCGTCGCTCCGCACTTTGAGCGTGTAGCCCCGCCAGTTAAACACCTGCTCCGGCCAGACGCCCAGGATCGTGCAGAGGTTCGGAGGTCGTTTGAGTGCGCGGCAGGCCAACTTACAAGCCTCATCCAACATTTCGGCGGTATGCGGGGTGCTGGGCAGCTTACTGCCTGTTTCCAACAGCGCGATTGCTTTTTCGTTAGTCACTTTTCGTCCCTCCTCCAATTCACTGCGCCAACCACAATCTTTGCAGCGTGGGCCAGCGCGTCAGCCTGGATTCCGAGCACGTCCACCGGCAAATCCGTCTGCATCTGCGCCAAAAGTTTCTTCTGTTTTGCCCTGGGATAGAGCCGCCGGATGATGGCCCCGCTGCTTACCAGTGCCATACCGCCCTGGCTATACCGGCCCCAGTTTGGGGCACCCCGAAGCAGGTCGTCCTCGGTGATTTTACCGATGCAAATGTGGATGTCCTCCAAGCTCAATCCGCGACCCTCGAGATAGGTCGCAAAGAGCTCGTCTGCATACTGGATGACACCCTTCTCCCAAGTCGTTCGGGCGCCAACGCTGTGGATTGCACAATAAACGTCGCCGATACTTCTTTGCACGGATGCTCACCTCCTCATACCCGCGCCTCAGTCAGACAGTCTGCGAAGTAGCCCCTCGCAAAGTCCTCCAAACAGTCCTCGTGGATGTACTGGCCGTCGATGATATAGACGGTATCGCCCGCGTAAATCTCGCCACCGCAGAAATCACAGTGGCCGTAGATTTTGTCTTCCGGCGGTTCGAGCGGGCGTTCGGGTTCATAAGCCATCGCTGCCACCGCCGTTCTGCACAATACGCCGAATCTCAGCCGTGAGTTTTAAGATCGCTTCCCGGTCTGTCGCAGGGGTCCAGTCGTTGCCGATCTCATCTTCCAACTGTTTTATCGCGGTCAAAATGGGGTCGCCGGGGCAATACTTCTTGAAGATGACAGAGCCGTCATCTCCAACAAACAGCTCCATTGGGTCGCCCTCGCCGAGTTTTGCTACTCGGCGAATATCTCTTGGAATTACTATTCGGCCCAAGTCATCAAGCCGCCGGATAATGCCCGTCGATTTCATTCCTCATCCTCTCCCTTCTCCTCGCGTAAGACGGTCATCGCCGCTTCCTTCGTGGTGTAGCAGTCCTCCGCAGGAAACACCGCCAAGTCAGTGTCGTAGTTTTCGGCGGTTTCCTCGATGTGGTAAGCCAGTGTACTTTCGATGTCATCCCGAGAGCCGATGTACGTGCTCACAATCACCGCGAAGTCCGATTTGGCGATGAACATATAGCCCGACACATCACAGGCTCTGCCGTCCTCATCACGCTCCACGATCCACACCTCGTCGCCAGCCTCGGGTAGCTCATCCCGTTCACGCTGGGCAGCGGCAATCATGCCGCCGAGCTGATCCAGGCAGTCGTCGCAGAGCCGCAGCACAATCGAGCCGATGCGGAGTTCATAGAGCCGGTCTACCCGTTTTCCGATAGCATCAGGGTACTTTGAATCATAATTCCGGGCGAAGCACACCGCGCAACTGGCGATGTCCTGCTTTGGGTCAGCCGGGGTTAGGCTAAATTTCTTCTCATCCATCAGGATTAGTCCTCCTTATCGTTTGTAGGTGATTTCCTTACCATCGTCCATGCAGACGGTGACTGTAACCGGGTAGCCGTCTCTGCCTTGGCCTTTCGGCAGGTGGCGGGCGCGTACAACGGTCTGCGGAATCTTGTGGCCCCTCTCACAGTCCAGCGCCGCTTTCTCGCTGGTATACTCGACGCGACAGACTTCGCACTGGTATTTTTGTAGAGGTTTCATACCGCCGACCCTCCTTCAGTTTTCGAGCACATATCCTCCGGGTAGCAAAATTCCTCACACGCGGCGCACTCAAATCCGCCATCACGCGGAAACCAAGTGGTGTTGCCGCACTGGGGGCAGGCCAACAGGATTTTCACAGTTTCATTCACACCGTATCCTCCTCTCAGTAGTGGTGCCCGTAGAGATAGGCCCTCTCTCGGGCGGTCTGCGCAGCCGTGGCCCGCTTATCGAGGCACAGCAGGCAGATGTTCTTATCCTTCTGCGGCTTCTTCCGCCAGCTCTTGACCGGCTCGGCGTTCCGCAGGCCGCACCGTTTGCAGGTAAAATACCGAACGCCGTCTTTGGTTTCTCCCTTCATGGCCTACACCTCATAGCCGAACCGCTCGGCGACGGCCCGCCCGATTGCCAGGGCGATGTCGCCATCGGTGAAGCTAAGCGATGCGGCGGGTGCGCCAAGACCACCTGTAGCAGAAGACGGATCACAGCGAATTCTGTCTCTGCTATCAAAGACGGCCATATTAAAAAGGTGCCGAGCGGTCCCCACCCAGCCAAAAGCAGCCTTGGCAGGCTGTTTTGCAACGACCCCGTCAGCCCAGCACTCACTGTCCAGCCACAGTCTCAAGCAATGGGGGCAGCTCGGAGAGATCCTCGGAGGGGTGAGATTCCCGGAGAGCGGTGCCAACCGCTGGTTAGTTCAGCCGCCCAAGCCTGGGGGAGTAGTGTCGAATACAGGCAGCAAGTGTAACAAAACTTTTTTGAAGTCAAAATTTCAGAAGTGACGGGAGCCGCTCCAATAACAAAGACTAGCACGATCTTTGCATCCTTTTGGGGTGGCTCCCTTTCACTTCAAAAACTGAAACAAAATTAGCGAGTAAACGAGAAAACCTTGATGGCAGAAGCCACGGGAGGCATCCTTCCCACGTTCCACTCGGATGGTTCCCGTTTTTGTGCCATCAAATGGACGTCCGCGCAAACTGATGTATTATTTCCTCTACTGGCAGGGATTGGCATGATTACAGCAGACTGGAGAGCATAGCAGCATATCTAGCCGGAATGCAATGTGAAAATTCCTAAAATTTCCCATACGATGCTGATTCCTATTTTATGGCATTGAAGAAAATATTTTGTAAAGGAGCAATCAGTCGTGAGTCAAACCTACAAATCGATTGAAGACATGCCCATGATGCTGACCATCACCCAGGTAGCGGCCGTCCTGAGTATTTCTCGTACCAGCGCCTACGAGCTGGCTCACTGTAAGAATTTCCCCGCCATGCTTATTGGCAGCCGGATCGTTGTTCCAAGGGATCGGCTTATCGGCTGGATCGACGAGAAGCTCGCTCTCAACGAGCTTGCGATTTAGGAGGACAGAGAGATGGCGAAACGCAGGGCCAGAGGTGAAGGCAGCCTCCGCAAACGCAGTGATGGCCGCTGGGAAGGCCGGTACACAGTTGGCCGGGATGAGGCAACCGGCAAGCTCATGTATAAAAACGTCCTTGCAAGGACTCAGGCTGAGTGCAAAGCAAAGCTTCGGGAAGCAATGCGGAATATCCCTCCGGAAACGCCAGCGCCTGACAAACAGCCCAGTAGAGAACATACTGCTCCGGTCAGTCAGTTCACAACCGAAGAATGGCTTCGTACTTGGTTTGAGTTGTATTCCAAACCAAACCTTCGGGAGACTACCCAGGAGCAGTACACCAACTTCCTGGAGAAACATCTGATCCCTAATATCGGCAACATCCCGCTGGATAAACTGACCAGCCTGCGTCTCCAGAAGCTGTACCAGGACCTGCGGACCAGTGGCAGAGTTGTCCAGAATAACGTAGAATGCTCCGGACTGAGTCCCAAGACCGTCCGGAGCATTCATATGGTCTTACACAGCGCCTTGAAGCAGGCAGTAAAGGAAGGACTCATCAAAAAGAATCCTACCGACGGCTGCAACCCTCCCAAGCTGGAGCGGAAAGAGATGAAGGTCATCCAGCCTGAACAGATCGGTGCATACCTCCAGGCCGCAGCAAACCGCAATGTCCTTCCAATGTTTTATCTGGAATTGACCAGCGGCTTGCGCAGGGGAGAACTGCTTGCCCTTCTCTGGACTGACCTGGATCTGGAGAAGAAAAGCATATCCGTCTGCAAGTCCGTCCGGGGCAGCCAGGGAGAACTGAAGGTCAGCGCCCCCAAGACCCGGCACTCCATCCGTACGGTGGTGATCCCCCGGCAGACCGTAGACCTGCTGATCCAGGAACACGAGCTTCACCCGGACAATCCCTACATGTTCCCCTCACCGGTGACCGGGACCATGTACCACCCCGATGCCGCTGGCCGCATCCATCGAAAATTGTTGAGAGAAGCAGGGATAGAACCTGTCAGATTTCACGATTTGAGACATACTTTTGCAACTTTAGCGTTGCAAAACGGCGTAGACATCAAGACCCTGTCCGGGATGCTGGGCCATTATTCCTCTGGCTTCACCCTGGACACCTACACCCACATCACTGACAAGATGCAGCAGGAAGCGGCAGAAAAAGTGGGCAGCTTTATGGAGATGACTTTTTAGAAGGTATCAGAAAAAACGTCTTCCAATGAAATCAGCAGGTCATCGTACAGAGAGCAATGAAATGCGGTGGGGATGGCCTCTTTTTCTTCCTCTGTCATTTTTTCTTGAAGATAGTCGGGATAAACAGAATAAACATTATCCAAGGCAAATTTCCCGTTTTGCAGCAAATAGACTTCAATCGACTTTGAATCTGGTTCGATGATCCAATATTCACGAACTCCAGCCGCTTCATACGCATCCTTCTTATATCCCCGGTCATTGCGGGCTGTCCCGGGAGAGAGAATCTCCACCACCAGGTCAGGTGTACCGTATACGCCGTTTCTCTTGATCTTCCGGGGATCGCAAATCACCATACCATCTGGGATAAACCGATCTTTCTCAGTGAGATACAGATCAACGCCATCACCAAAAGGCCGGCAAGTTTTTCCCTTCAAGTATCTGGAGAAGATACTTGCAATGTTCAGTGACACCTGATGATGATTTACAGAGGGGCGGGGCGACATGGCAACGGCTTTTCCGTTGATCAACTCGTCCCAGGACTCCTCCTGACAGGCTAAACTATTCCCCATATATACCACCTCTCAAGCTACGACCCGTCCGTTCTGTCCGGCTCCGTCCGCCCGTTAATGGGTCAGATAATGGGTCACTGAATGGGTCAG
>OFFP01000145.1_pt1 | contig 57470 bp, 47 predicted proteins | sample 1521431 | NCBI WGS metagenome assembly OFFP01 (sample SAMEA3504104, study PRJEB24116) | mouse gut metagenome | biome: mouse gut; feature: mouse-associated habitat; material: faeces | place: Denmark | collected 2011
GTGTTTCCCCGCCGTTTGTGCTATGCTATAGGTACCGTAAGTCGACCAAAAGCAGTAAAGGAGTGATTTCATATGGTTAGACTGATTATGAGCGGCTCCGGCGAGGGAAAGACCAAGCAGCTCATCGAGCTCATGGAGAGCGCCGCGGAAAACGAGGTTGGGTGCATGGTATGTATCGAGCCCCAGCGGAACATGAGCTTCAACCTCCGCCACCAGACCCGGATGATCGATTCTTCGGAGTTCGACATCAACAGCTTCCCGGTTTTGCGCGGCTTCATCAGCGGCCTGTATGCCGGCAACTATGACATTTCCCACATCTTTATTGACAATCTGTGCAAGGTTGCCCACAGCTCTGACGAGCGCGAGATTGGCGAATTCCTCAACTGGCTGGACGCCTTCAGCTCCCCCCTGAACCTGAAGACCACCGTCACCATCAGCGCCTCCGCCGATTCCGCTACAGACACCATGCGCAAGTATATGTAACCGCCCCTCTTTCGATATGATACCCGCCCGCCGCTCCGACTTCGGAGTAGAGAGGGAAACCAGCCTGCTCCAATTCTTGTAAGTCACGCAGTATGGTTCTTTTGGATACGGAAAATTCATTTGCTAATTCGCCTACTGTGAAATCTTTTTTTGCATTTATTGTTATCATCATTTCAATAAGCCGTTCTGCTTTTGACATTTTGAACTCCTTTCCAAATGGTGACAGCTTTTGTCACTATTCTATGATAAACTATCTATGTTCCAAATGCAATAATATACTGGCGAAGAGCCCAATAGAATGTAAAGGAGATAGTCGTATGGAAAAATTGATGTACATGATGATGATCGAGAAAAGTAAGAGCTATAATAAAATGACGAAACAGGTAGTTAAGGAACATGTTGAGAACATAAGAAAACTGGACGATGAAGGAAAGCTAGAAATCTGCGGCGTCTTTAAAGGCTATCCGGGAATGGCAGGCATGTATATCTTAAAAACAGAGAGCCGTGAGGAAGCAGAAGAGATCTGCAGATCAGAGCCGCTAGTTATGGGAGGATATGCAACTTACAAATTAGTCGGTTTACAGATCGCAAACCGGGAAAATAATTACTTACTGTAATTGCGGAAAGCAATTTAAAATAGTATGGTGCTTACATAGGATTCCATGATATACTGGATAAAATGAAGAGCGGAGGTTGAGAAAATGGGTATCTGGACAAAGGAACACTAGCAGCAAGGCTTGTGTTCGACAGCCTTGCTGGTTTGATACAAAAAACAAGTACAGATCAGGAGGCACAGAATGTCATATTTTATTTATCAGGAAAAAAGAATTTATTATTCAGAATCAGGAAAAGGAAATCCAGTAGTATTTTTGCATGGAAATACAGCATCATCCAGAATGTTTGAAATGCTTCTTCCGTTGTATGAAGAGCATTTTAAAGTGATCCTTGTAGATTTTCTGGGGCATGGCAGATCAGACCGTCTGACGGAATTCCCGGCAGACTTATGGCAGGAAGAAGCACGGCAAATCATTGCTTTGCTGGAACATCTGGATTACAGGAAGGTAAGTCTTGTGGGAAGCAGCGGCGGTGCGTGGGCGGCGGTAAATGCAGGCTTGCTGCGCCCGGATCTGGTGGGAAAAGTAGTAGCAGACAGTTTTGACGGACGGACTTTGGGAGAAGATTTTGCGCGGAAACTGCTCAATGAGCGTGCAGGGGCAAAGCAGGATGAACAGGCAGTCGGGTTTTATCAGTGGTGCCAGGGAGAAGACTGGGAACGGATCGTGGATATGGATACGAAGGCGCTTGTTCAGTGTGCGGAAGAAAATTTGCCTTTGTTCTTTAAGCCCATCTCGGAATTAGAAGTTCCTCTTTTACTCATGGGGAGCGCCGGGGACGAAATGGTGAGACTGGATATACGGGATGAATATGAAGACATATCCAGGAAAACAGGGGCAGAGATCTGTATGTTTTCGAGCGGCGATCATCCGGCAATTTACTCAAATGCAGAGCGGGCAGCAGAAGCGATCCGGCAATTTTTGAGTCGGGCTGATGTAAGAAAGGATTGCAACGAAATAGTAATTCGTCCGCTCAAACCAGAGGAGTATTCCGTGTTGGAAGATTTTTTGTATGACGCGATCTATCTTCCCGAGGGTGCCGCGGAAAGAGATTATAAATCAGCCGGAGTTTGCAATTTCGGTAAAATGTGATCCAGAAGCGGGATGAAGAGAATCTGATGGTATTGGAATTGAAGGAAACAACAAAACTATGAAAAATATTTACTTAATAGGCGGTACGATGGGAGTGGGAAAGACCACTACCTGTCAAGTATTGAAAAGTAAATTGCCAGGAAGTGTATTCTTAGACGGGGACTGGTGCTGGGATATGCAGCCCTTTCAGGTGACGCCGGAAACAAAGAAAATGGTAATGGAGAATATTTGCTTCCTGCTGAATCAGTTTATCCGTTGCAATGCATATGAAAATATTATATTTTGCTGGGTGATGCATGAACAGGCGATTATTGATGAGATTTTATCGAAGCCGGATATAGAGCATTGTCTGGTACACATCATTTCTCTGATCTGCGGTGCGGATGAATTGAGAAAACGCCTGCAAAAGGATGTGGATGCAGGTATTCGGTCAGAGGATGTGATTCAGAGAAGCATTGCCAGGGTCGGTTTATATGAAGATCTGGACACAGAAAAGATAGATGTTTCCCACATAACGCCAGGGCAGGCGGCAGAAAGTGTGATCAACAGTATATATCGTTGGAGGTAATGAGCATGGGATGATCTTTTCGCAGGAGCATCTGTAAAAAGGAGATATATGAATATTATATTAAAAAGGGTGGAGGAAACACAAAGGGAAATTTTATACAGGCTTCTGCAATACTCCTTATTTGAGGAAAGCCTGAATGACCAGAATGATATGAATGAAGATGCATTATTTGAATATCCGTGGTTTGAAAACTATTTCACAGAAAAGAGCAGAGAAGCCTGCTTTATTAAGGAGCAGGAAAGTGAAAGGTTATTGGGATTTGTGATGATCAATACCCATATGCAAAAGAGCGGCTTTGGGCATAGTATTGCAGAGTTTATGGTACTCCCGAAGTTTAGAAGAAATGGAATCGGAAAGAGTGCCGCAATCCTGTGTTTTGAAAAATATCCGGGAGCCTGGGAGGTTTCGCCGTCTTATGGAAGTGAGCAGGCATATCTATTCTGGAAAAATGTGATCAATGAATATACGGGAAACAATAATAAATATGAAGATGGGATTTTTTGCTTTCCGGTTCATTAGAGAGAACAGAAATTCTGGCTGTGAAAGCAGCATTAAAAGAATGAGGATAAACGTATCGGAGGATATTATGTGCAGGAATAAAAAAAGAAAAAATAAAGGTTTACTCCATGCAAAGCCAGTATAATAAGCGACATTTGCATGGAGGGATATAAGTCGCTGATGTAGAAGTATAGCTGGCTTTGCTGCTTGAATTAGAACCTGATCATACATGTTTCGTGTGGTTTTTAGGAGAATCAAGGAGGAAGCCTGTATATGAAATATATAAATGCAAATGAAATTCTCCCGGATGTGTTGGTTAAGGAATTACAAAAATATGTCCAGGCAGGATATATCTATATTCCGGCTAAGAGTGAACAGCATAGATCTTGGGGTGAATTGTCTGGTTACCGAAGGGAGCTTGAAAGACGCAATAAAGCTATCCTTGCAGAATATCACAGAGGAGTTACGGTTGGAGAACTTGCTGATAGATACTATCTTTCGGTGTATGCCATCAGAAAAATAATATATCAGAAATAACAAAAGGAGAGTTTGCTCATATCACATATCATTGATGGGCGGCTCTCTTTTATACTGATCATTTCTGTACCAATTAATGTATGGAAGATGTGTCGGCGGACAGGTAAAATAGTGGTGTATTCTATACGGATTGGAGGTAATAAAATGGCAGATCTACGAAAAATATATCCAAGGACAGGAGATCTACAGACTGTCTATTTGAAAAATGTGGTTACGAACCCCAATATCGAAATTGGAGATTATACGATGTATCATGATTTTGTACATGACCCTGCAATGTTTGAGCGTAATAATGTATTATATCATTATCCGGTTAATCATGATAAGCTCAGGATCGGAAAGTTCTGCTCGATTGCATGCGGTGCAAAATTCCTTTTCAATAGTGGGAACCATACAAAGGATTCCTTATCTACTTATCCGTTTCCATTGTTTTTCGAAGAATGGGGGCTTGAGAAAAAGGATGTCACAAAAGCATGGGATAATAAGGGTGATATTAATATTGGAAACGATGTATGGATTGGATATGAAGCGGTTATTTTGGCAGGCGTGACGGTCGGGGACGGAGCGGTCATCGGAACCCGTGCAGTTGTCACGAAAGATGTGCCTCCCTATACCATTGTGGGAGGTGTCCCCGCAAAACCGATAAAAAAGCGGTTTTCTGATGAAAGAATAGAGCGGTTGCTTAAAATGAGATGGTGGGACTGGACGGAGGAAAAGATTGCAGAGAACATAGAGGCAATACAGTCAGGATGTATAGAACAGTTGAAAGAGGTGTAAATATGTGTACAAGATTTAAGGCTTTTTATGTGTTAGATAACAGATTTGAAGAAATAAAAGAATATCAGTTTTAAGACCACAGTTCATCGGTTCTGTTTTTCTGCATTTCGTTTAATTCTTTGTGAAGCGGTATCGTCATGAATATCGTTATAACCGCGGAAAGTATATTCATGTTGACTTTCCGACATAAGTGTCGTATAATAATTTACGACACTTATGTCGGAAAGAGAGGAGGAGAGATCATGAATAAACGAGGACAGGAAACCAGGCGGCATATTAAAAAAAGTGCGTGCTCCTTGTTTGCAGAAAAAGGCTTTAAAGACGTAACAATGAAAGATATTTGCGAAGCTGCAAAATTAAGCCGGGGTGGTTTGTATTGTCATTATGAGAGTACACGTCAGATATTCCAAGAGATGATTGAGGATATGACAGACCGGCAGGAGGATATGATTGATTCAAAAATAAAACAAAATCAATCGGCTATAACGATCTTAGATGAGCTTTTAGACGTATATGAACATGAGATGATGGACAGCCAAGCATCATTAAGTGTGGCGATCTATGAGTATTTTAGTATTCCTGATATTTCGTGTCAGAAAAATGCATTATATGAACAATATTTAATATCTGCAAATACATGGAAAAAGCTGATGCAATATGGGATCGACCGGCAGGAGTTTTATGAAGTAGACATCGACGCCATTTTTGATCTGATCGTATTTTCCTATCAAGGGGTGAGGATGTACAGCAAGCTGATGCCCATTGATAAGGGGATCCCGTTAAGGATCATAAAAGAAATCAGAAAAATTTTAGTGAGGAGTGATGGCAGTGGCAACAATAAAGACGCATTTCTGAATCCTTGTGATGTTACAGAGAAGGTTCCCGGTTTCCCGGAGGTATGTATCACGACATTTTCGGAAGGTATGATAAGAGAATTTGTGAAAAACAATAAGGCGGAAATAATAGCAAATTTATATTCTGCAAATGGAACGATCCCCGTGTATGAAATACAATATGCGGATAAAAAGATGGGCTTGTTCCTTTCCAGAGTAGGGGCGCCTGCCTGCGCAGCCGGTTTAGAAGAAATTATAGCTTTGGGGGCAAAAAAAGTGGTACAGTTTGGGTGCTGCGGTATATTAAACCAGCCCGTTGCAGACGGCAAGATCATCATTCCGTCGTCAGCCGTCAGAGATGAGGGAACCAGTTATCATTACTTCCCTGGTAGTGAAGAAATAAGTGCGGATCGTTCTTTGAATGAGAGGCTTGTGCAGTATCTGGAAAAGCATAAAGTCCCGTATGTGGTGGGAAAGGTCTGGACAACAGATGCTATTTACAGAGAAACGCCGGAGGCGATAAAAAAACGTAAAAAACAAGGCTGCATTGCGGTTGAAATGGAATGTTCCGCATCTTTAGCTGTCGCAAAATTCAGGAATATACCGATGATCCAGTTTTTCTATGGGGCTGACAATCTGGATGCTGATCAGTGGGAAATAAGGGATCTGACAGATTATGGTTTGAGCCTGAGCGATAAGTATATGACGATAGCTTTAGAATGCGGGCTTGTTTTTTAATGAAAGGATCGAAGATGGAAATCAGAGGATTAAGCGCAGGAAAAGAGGCAGTAAGAGGAACGCAGCCGGATGAAATGAAAGAGACAGAGGATAAAAAGATGGTACAGGAAATATTTGACTATGTGAAAACGAGATATAACACGGTTCCGGATTATCCGTGGCATGATGCCAATGCCGTTCTGCGCCATGCAGACAACCGAAAATGGTACGGGTTGGTGATGGAAGTGGGACGGGATAAGATCGGGCTTTCCGGCGATGGTACGGTAGATGTGATCAATGTGAAATGTGATCCGATGCTTGGCGGTTCCCTGCGGATGCAGGAGGGGATTCATCCGGCATATCACATGAATAAGGACAAATGGATTACCATCCGGTTGGACGGAAGTGTACCGGTTGCTAAGGTTAAGAATCTCTTGGATCTAAGCTATCAACTGACAGCGCCGAAGAAACGTGAGAAAAAATAAAAAAAATCATATTATTAGTTGACAAAAAGTTTAATAAGAGTATAATAAATGCAGCACGCGAGTTTAGTAAAAGATTATTTTGAGTTTAGGAACATTGTGAGCGGGAGTGTGTGCATAAGGTGCGTAAGAGAGCATAAAAGAGGGCAGGGAAGAAGGAGCGGACGGATATATGGAACTGGAATATGTGAACGAACACATAGGCAGAAAGATTAAGGATCTGCGCAACCGGGTCGGGTTAACACAGCAGGAGCTGGCGGACAGGACAGAACTTACCAAGGGATTCATATCGCAGTTGGAGCGGGGGCAGGTGTCGCCGTCTGTCGTGACGCTTCTGGATCTGATCGAATGCCTGGGGACGACTGCCTCAGACTTTTTTAAGGAAACGGAGGAAGAGCATGTTGTCTTTTCGGAGGAAGGTTTTTTTGAAAAGGTGGATGAGGCGGGAAACAGTATCCAGTGGATCGTCCCGACAGCGCAGAAGTACCAGATGGAACCGCTTCTGGTAGTGCTTAAGCCCTACCAGAGCCTTGAAGAGGATAAGCCTCATGACGGTGAGGAATTCGGATATCTGATATCAGGGAAACTTAAGCTTTATCTCGGAGATAAGGTATATCAGGTAAAATCCGGCGAGAGCTTCTACTATCCGGCGAAGCGAAGGCATCGGATCGAGAATTCCGGCAGCAAACCGGCGAAATTTATATGGGTCAGTACGCCGCCGATGTTTTGATTTTCGGGAAGGAGTGAAGAGAGGTTATGGAACAGAATATCATTGAATTAAAGCATATCACAAAGACATATGAAGATGGATTCAGTGCGGTGTCTGATTTCAATCTGGAAGTCAAAAAGGGGGAATTTATCACATTCCTCGGTCCGTCCGGCTGTGGGAAGACGACGACGCTGCGGATGATCGCGGGATTTGATATTCCGACGGAAGGAGAGATCCTTTTGAACGGCAAGCCGATCACGGAGCTGCCGCCGAATGAACGGCCGATCAATACGGTATTCCAGAGGTATGCCTTGTTCCCGCATATGAATATCTATGAGAATATTGCGTTCGGGCTGCGGCAGAAGAAGACGCCGGAGAATGTGATCGTGAAGAAGGTGCGCAAAGTCCTGGAACTGGTAGATCTGGAAGGGTTTGAAAAGAGAAGAGTGGATACTTTGTCAGGGGGGCAGCAGCAGAGGGTTGCCATCGCGCGGGCAGTGGTCAATGAGCCGCAGATCCTGCTGCTGGATGAGCCGTTGGGGGCGCTTGATCTGAAGATGCGCAAGGAAATGCAGCTAGAGCTCAAGGAGATGCACCGGGAGCTTGGCATTACATTTATCTATGTCACGCATGATCAGGAAGAAGCTCTTACGATGTCGGATAAGATCGTCGTTATGGCAGAGGGGAAGATGCAGCAGATCGGGACGCCGGAAGATATCTACAATGAGCCGATCAACGCATTTGTAGCAGACTTTATCGGAGACAGCAATATATTTAACGGGATCATGACAGGGAAGCTTAAGGCACGTTTCTGCGGAGGAGAATTTGTCTGTGTGGACGATGTGGAAGAAGGGACGCACATCACTGCTGTCGTAAGGCCGGAGGACGTGATCCTGACCGAACCGGCGCAGGGACAGATCAGGGGAGTCGTGTCTTCCGTGATCTTCAAGGGAATGCATTATGAGATTACTGTGGAGTCCGGAAAGAATGAGATCGTGGCGCAGTCCGTGTATTCTGCGAAAGTCGGAGACCGGGTGGGCGTCCACGTAGATCCGGATAATATTCATATTATGATCGCGGAAGATCATACGAATATCTTCCCGGCGGAGATCAATAAGAATAACGAGTTAGAATATAACGGAAATGTCCTGGATGTAGCGCTGACCACTGTGATAAAGGGAAGCAGGCAGACGGAAGACGGTGCGATACTGGATGCTAACGGTTCTGAGATCGATACAGGGAAGCTTCGGATCAAGATCTCGATCAAGCCGCAGGACATCGAATTGACCGATGTGCAGGAAGAGGGACTGGTACAGGGATATATCAGTAATCTGATCTATAAGGGCGACCACTACAGTTATGTCATACATACGGATCTGGAACAGGATTTTGTGGTCGATGATGAATATCTGTGGAATATGGAAGATCAGGTGGGCTTATTGATGCCGGTGGAGAAAATGATCTTCACAGTGAAGAAATAGGAGGAAGACGCATGTATAGATATCTTTTTTCCAGAAAGAATTTGGGTATTCCATACGCGCTTTTTCTGGTGCTTTTTGTGATGGCGCCGCTTCTGGTGCTGTTCTATTATGCATTTACAGACGGACAGGGAGAATTTACCATACTGAATCTGACGGGGTTCTTCTCAGATCCGAATACGTTGGGGACGCTGTGTTACAGCCTGGGGATCGCGTTTGTAACCACCATGGTATGTCTGCTTATGGCTTATCCGGTGGCATATATCCTGGCGGTCAGCAGGCTTAAGACGAAGTCGGTCATTCTGATGTTGTTTATTATGCCGATGTGGATCAATTTTTCATTGAGGATCACCGCGCTTAAGGAGATCCTCACCTGGATGGAGGGGAGCCTGGCTTATCATCCCTTCCTGAATACGGTGCTGGGTATGAGTTATGATTTTCTTCCGTTCATGATCCTGCCCATCTATACGACCATCTCTAAACTGGACAATGCTCTTTTAGAAGCCGCCAGAGACCTGGGGGCGGGAGGTATGCAGGCATTTTTGAAGGTAACGCTGCCTTTATCGATGCCGGGAATTGTCAGCGGGGTGTCTATGGTTTTTCTGCCGGCAATGACGAATTATGTCGTACTGGATATGCTGTATAACAGTACCTATATCATGGGAAGCCTGATCGGAAGCTATTTTGCGGCATACAACTGGCATGGAGGCTCCATGATCGCGTTGATCCTGCTAGGGATCGTGTGTCTGTTTACGCTGTTTACCCAGGGGATTGAAGAAGAGAATACGAGGGGAGGGATGTTACTGTGATAAGAAAGACATGGAAGAGCCTGGTCATTCTATTCGTTCTTTTGTTCCTGTATCTTCCTATCCTGGTGCTGATGGTATACAGTTTTACGGATGCGACGAATATCGGTGCGATTCGGGGACTTTCTCTGCACAATTATGTGACGCTCTTTACGACTCCGGAATTGGTAGGGATGATCCTGGGAACGGTGATCCTTGCGTTGACAGCGGCATTGCTCGCCACGATCCTGGGAACGTTGGGCGCCATTGGCGCGTTCTACTCTAAGAAGGGCATGTCTTCGGCGATCACCACGATGAACCAGGTGCCGGTGGTCAATGCGGATGTGGTGACCGGGTTCTCGGTCTGCATTCTGTTGGTGGTGGTATTCGGAGTCAGCAAGGATACATTTCTCCCGTTGATCATCGGTCATGTGTCTTTGTGTGCGCCTTTTGTGTTTCTGTCTGTGATCCCGAAGTTAAAACAGATGGATCCCAGTATCTATGAGGCGGCGCTGGATCTTGGAGCAACACCGCTTACCGCGCTGGTCAGGATCGTAATTCCGCAGATATTCCCGGGTATCCTGTCAGGATTTGCACTTGCGGTTACGCTGTCGTTGGATGATTATTTTGTGGCTACGTATACGAAGCCTGCTACCTTTGATACGATCAGTACGTATGTGGTCAATGCGACCAAGGGCGCCCAGACGACGATCAAGACGGCGTTGTGGGCGTTATCCACCGTGATTTTTCTGTTGGTTGTCCTGTTTACCGTGGTAATGAACCTGCGGGCACAAAAAGCAGGACAGGAAAGGAGCGGTATATGATTGAAAATGTTAGATTTCTTGGTGCGGCAGGTATGTTCTGCAGGAGAATGATCCTTATAGCGGCGGCGGGGATATCTATGTTCCATTCTTCCGTGACCGTGTATGCCTGGGAAGATGATCAGACGGCAGTGCGGACAGAGGGAAGGCAGGCAAGTGATCCTAACGCTGACAGCCAGAAAAGCCGGCAGATAAGCGCGTCTAACGCTGACAGTCAGAAGAGCCGGCAGATAAGTGATCTTGGCGGCAGTCATGAAGATGCGCGTACAGTTACCCTGCGGGTCTGTAACTGGGAGGAATATATAGACCTGGGGGGATGGGACGAAGAGGATACCATAGACCTGGACAGCGGTGATATCATCGGGGAACGGTCGATGATCCAGGACTTTGAAGAGTGGTATTATGAGAATTATGGGATCAGGGTTAAGGTGGAATATTCTACCTTTGGGACCAACGAGGATCTGTATAACATGCTGACGCTTGGGGATACTTATGATCTGGTGTGTCCGTCAGAGTATATGATCATGAAGCTGATGACGGAAGACCAGTTGGTGCCGTTATCCGAAGGATTCTTTGATACGTCCGACGGGAATAACTTTTATATCAACGGAGTATCTCCCTATATACATTCTATTTTTGACAATAATGAGATAGAAGGGGAGAGATGGAGCGAATATGCCGCAGGGTATATGTGGGGAATTACAGGAATCGTATACAATCCGGCGTTGGTGGCAGAAGAGGATGCATCTAGCTGGCGGATCCTGGATGATCCGAAATACCGCAGACAGATCACCATCAAAGATAATGTGAGGGATTCTTACTTCGCAGCGATAGGAGCGATCAAGTCAGATCTGCTGACTTCGGAAGAATTCCGCCGGGATCCGGATTATCAGAAGCGTCTGGAGGCAGAGATGAATGATACCTCAAAGGCGACGGTTGCCAGCGTACAGGATTATCTGCAGGATGTGAAAGACAATGCCTATTCCTTTGAGACAGATTCGGGGAAAGCGGATATGGTTACCGGGAAGGTTGCCGCCAATTACCAGTGGTCCGGCGATGCGGTCTATACAATGGATCAGGCGGATGAGGATGATTTCCCGTTGGCTTTTGCCGTGCCGGAGGAAGCTACGAATATATATTTTGACGGATGGGTGATGCTGAAGAATGGGATTGGAGAAGACGCGGCGAAGCAGCATGCGGCGGAAGCGTTCATAAACTTTAATTCCAGGGCGGATAACGTGATCCGGAATATGTACTATATCGGCTATACTTCGGTTATCTCCGGAGGTGATGACATGCGGGTCTTCGAGTACGCAGACTGGTGTTACGGAGCCGAAGAGGATGAAGCAGATGTATCGGAATATGATCTGGGGTATTTCTTTGACGGAGATGTAAGCCGGACGAAGAACGAGAGCGATGAGGGCAGGTATGTCATTACGGCGCCTTCGGATCAGGTGTATCGGCAGCTGTTCGCGCAGTATCCTTCGCAGGAAGCGATCTCGCGGTCGTCTCTGATGGTGTGTTTTGACGACGCACAGAACCAGGCGATCAATCAGATGTGGATCAATGTGCGGTGCTACAATATCTATGATATACCGGTCTGGGTGTGGATCGTGACAGGCGTTGCCGCGGCGCTCCTTATTATATTCGGCGCAAGAAAGTATTGGAAGGCGAGATATTAAAAATATCATGTTGCAGGGTTTGGCAGCATATGGCGTGAGTGTAATATTAAGTGCCATATGCTGCCAAACCCTGCTTTTGTATCAGCCTGATTTATTCCCGCGAGCAACGAGCCAAACGGGCATCTTTACCTCTAATCCTGTGTGTCCTGCAGCGCCAGGAAGCCTTCTTCTCCGGTACGGATCTTTACTACATTTTCTATATCATACAGGAAGAGTTTACCGTCGCCCATCTGCCCGGTGTGAAGAACAGACTTGGCGGTATCAATAACTTTTTGAACAGGGATGAGGCTTACGACGATCTCGATCTTGATCTTCGGCAGGAGACTCATCTCCATGGATACCCCACGGTAATATGTACGGGTTCCTTTCTGTACGCCGCATCCCATTACATTGGTTACGGTGATGCCGGCAACGCCGATCTCATTCATCGCCTGCATAAAATCATCCAGTTTGTTCTGCCGTGTGACGATGACGATTTTCGTAAGCTTATGTCCCTTCGCATTGGCATCACCGGTCTTTGGTGCGGCAGGAATGTCGGAGATTGCCGGTGCATCTGAAGACAGATGCTCTGTGTGTGTATGGATCGCAGAAGAAGCAGAGAGCAGCCGGTTCTCTGTATCTGCGCCAAGTACGTTCGGCACGCTTCCCAGAGTATCCTGGGTGAGGAAGCCTGCGTAGCTGCTTGTGATGCCGTGCTCCTGTACATCAAGGCCAGCGATCTCTTCTTCTCTTGTGACCCTGAGACCGATGGTATGTTTGATCGCCTGGAAGATGATGAGCATGGTTATTACAACCCAGGCGGTTGTGGCGATAAAACCAAGGAACTGTACGTACAGGAGATGGAAACCGCCGCCTGTGAAGAGACCCTTCCATTCCGTACCGGTTCCGTCAGAGAACAAGCCGACACAGAGGGTTCCCAGTGCGCCGTTCATTCCATGGACTCCTACGGCGCCGACCGGATCGTCGATTTTGCATACCTTGTCGATGAATTCAATACCGAAGACTACGACGAAACCAGAGATGATGCCGATGGCAGCGGCAGAGAGCGGAGATACCGTATCACAGCCTGCCGTGATCGCCACAAGCCCGGCAAGAGAGCCGTTAAGCGTCATGGATATATCCGGTTTCTTATAGCGGATCCAAGTGATGAACATGACAGTGATGGTAGCTATGGCAGCAGCCAGATTGGTAGTCACGAAGATCTTGCCGGTCGTCACGATAGCATCTCCTTCCATGGAGACGGTGGAGGCGCCGTTAAAACCGAACCAACAGAACCAGAGGATGAAGACTCCAAGGGCGCCGACTGTCAGGTTATGGCCAGGAATTGCCCTGGATTTTCCGCTTTTGCTGTATTTGCCAAGACGCGGTCCCAGGATCGCGGCGCCGATGAGGGCGGCAACTCCGCCAACCATATGAACGGCGCAGGAGCCTGCGAAATCGTGGAATCCCATCTGCGCGAGCCAGCCGCCGCCCCAGATCCAGTGTCCGGATACCGGATAGACTACCAGGCTGATGAGGAAGCTGTAGATGCAGTAAGACGCGAATTTTGTACGCTCTGCCATGGCTCCCGAAACGATGGTTGCCGAAGTGGCACAGAATACTGTCTGGAAGATCAGGAATGCCCAGAAGGGAACCCCGTCGGGCAGCATGCTGCTCCCATAGGCAGACTCTGAGGCGAGACCGGCGATTTTACCGAAGAAGCCGTTTCCTGTGCCAAACATGATCCCGAAACCTACGATCCAGAAGGTTGGAGTTCCGATACAGAAGTCCATCAGGTTCTTCATTATAATGTTTCCTGCATTTTTTGCCCGGGTAAAGCCTGTCTCCACCATGGCAAAACCTGCCTGCATGAAGAAGACCAGGGCTGCTCCTAACAGGACCCAGATTGTGTTTGCTGCTGAAAATTCGTTCATAATAAGTTACTCCTTTCGTTCATGACTATAACATCAGTTAAAGTTTTTATGACAAAAAGGGCGCGTATCCGATTCCGGAGTACGCACCCTTGCGTCAATGATTTAAGAATATAGGATAATTCTGGTCAAAGCATGCCCTGCAAAGCGGCAATCCGTCGACTGTGGAAGATAAGTCTTCTACCCGCATATAACCCAGGGAATCAGCGCCTATGAGCTGCCGGATGTCTTCCGTAGAATGGGAAGCGGCAAGCAGCAGCTGATCGGATGGAACATCCGTCCCGAAGTAACAGGGATATAGGAATGGCGGTGAGCTGATCCGTACATGCACTTTGCCTGCGCCTGCCTGTTTTAACAGATGGATCAGGTTGGCAATCGTGGTGCCGCGCACGATCGAGTCGTCTATCAGGATGATATCCTTGCCTTTCACAGTCTCCTTTAGTACGCTCAGTTTCAGACGGACACTGGATTCACGCTCTTTCTGCGTGGGTTTGATAAAGGTTCTGCCCACATAACTGTTTTTATAGAAAACAGGTATAAAGGGAAGGCAGGCTTCTCTGGCATAACCCTGTGCCGCCGTGATTCCGGAGTCAGGAACTCCAGTGACAAGGTCGGCGTCTGCCGGATAGGCTCTTGCGAGCGCGGCGCCGGCTTTCAGTCGGGATTCATAGACAGAGATACCGTCCAGGGTGCTGTCAAGCCTGGCAAAATAGATATACTCGAAGATGCAATGTGCCTCCTTCATCTGATGAAGATGAAGGGTAGAGGTGATTCCGCCGCGGGAAACCGTGACGATCTCACCGGGCTGTATATCCCGGATGAACTGTGCCCCGACTGCCGTTAAGGCGCAGCTTTCGGATGCTATGATATAAGAATCCTCCCGTTTGCCGATACATAAGGGTCTGATGCCCAGTGGATCTCGTACGCCGATCAGTTTGCGCGGACTGGCGATAACCAGGCCGTATGCGCCTTTGAGTTTGAAAGCAGTCTGCTGGATCGCCTCTTCTACGGTCCGGGTGTGTACTCTTGCGCGGGCGATCTCGTAAGCGATGACCTCAGAATCTGTAGTCGTGCGAAAGATTGCGCCGGTTTGGGCAAGCTCTTCACGAAGTTCATCCGTATTGATGAGATTACCGTTGTGAGCCAGCGCCAGCGTACCTTTGATGTAATTAAGGACAAGGGGCTGCGCGTTATTTAATGCGGCAGCGCCAGTTGTAGAATAGCGTACATGGCCGATTCCGATATTTCCTCTGAGTTTATGCAGCGTATCTTCTTTGAAGACTTCCTGAACCAGTCCCATTCCCGTATGTATGTTCATATTTCCTTTGGGCCCGTTGGTGTCGGATACGGCGATTCCGCAGGATTCCTGACCGCGGTGCTGAAGTGACATTAATCCATAATAGATGGAAGCGGCGGCATCTTCGCCGTGTGGGTTATAGATACCAAATACACCGCATTCTTCTTTTACCCCCATTTTATGTGCTCCTTTCCCGGAGTGTATCTGAAACTGCAGGCAAGCATTTTTCAGACAGATTCCGGATATTTGTTAAAAAAGAAAAAGCGCTCTGGAATCATCCAAAGCGCCTTTGCTTATGGACAGTAGTATACTCGAAAAATTCGAATTGTCAAGTCCTATGTGATAAATATTTGACAAATAAAGAGAAAGGGTTCATAATATATTATCGGTAGAACAAAGCTGACAAGGGAGTCAGGAATCCGCAGAGGATTTCTGTCTCCTTTTTTTGCGGAATGATACCGGTAAGGCGGACGCCGTATATGTGATATACATGATATATATGGTATCTGCCGCATCGGGGAAGGGGCAAAGGTGAAGATATGAAAGCGTATCTGATATTGGAAGATGGAACTGTGTTTGCCGGGACCAGTATAGGATCCCGGAAAAGTGTGACGGCAGAGATCGTGTTCAATACTTCTATGACGGGGTACCTGGAGGTGCTGACGGATCCGTCTTATGCCGGACAGGCGGTGGTTATGACGTATCCTTTGATCGGCAATTATGGTATTACGCCGGATATGGAATCCGCAAGAGGGTGGGCAAAGGGATATATCGTAAGAGAGCTTGCGGATACGCCGAGTAATTTCCGGTGTGAAGGTACGTTGCAGGAATTCCTGAAGCAGCAGGATATCACCGGAATTACCGGGATTGATACCCGGTCGCTTACGAAGAGGCTTCGGGAAAAGGGAACCATGAATGGAATGATCACTACGGATCCGGAGTATGATCTTGTGAAGATCATCTCCGAGGTAAGAGAATATAAGATTGTAAACGCGGTCACGCAGGTAACATGCAAAGAGAAATACACGATTCCGGGAGAGGGGGTTCGGGTGGCGATTCTTAATCTTGGAGAGAAGGATAATATCGTGAATTCGCTGTCAAGACGCGGGTGTGAGGTGACTGTATATCCGGCAGATACTGCGGCGGAAGAGATATTGGAAAATATGCCGGATGGTATCATGCTGTCGAACGGGCCGGGAGATCCGAAGAGTTGTACTTCGATCATCAAAGAGATTAAGAAGCTGTATGCCGGCGGAGTCCCCATCTTTGCAATTTGTCTGGGACATCAATTGATGGCTTTGGCGAACGGTGCGAAGACTTATAAGCTAAAATATGGACACAGGGGAGGGAATCATCCTGTGAAAGACATAGAAGACGGCCGTGTCTATATTACATCCCAGAATCATGGGTATGCGGTAGACGCCGTGTCGATGGATCCGGCGGTTGCCAGGGAAGCTTTTGTGAATGTCAACGACGGAACCAATGAAGGATTCCGATATGTGGGAAAGAAGATTTTTACGGTACAATTCCATCCGGAAGCGAGTCCCGGTCCGTTAGATACAGGATGGCTGTTTGATCGTTTTTTAGATATGATGAGAGGAGAATAACCATGCCGAAGAAGGAAGAGATCAGAAAAGTACTAGTCATAGGTTCAGGACCGATCGTTATCGGGCAGGCGGCAGAATTTGATTACGCAGGGACGCAGGCATGCCGTTCGCTGAAGGAGGAAGGGGTTAAGGTGGTGCTTCTTAACTCGAATCCGGCGACGATCATGACGGATAGAGATATTGCGGATCATGTCTATATAGAACCTCTGACGGCAGAAGTTGTAGAACAGCTTATATTAAAGGAATCACCGGACAGTGTGCTGCCTACGCTTGGAGGGCAGGCAGCGCTCAATCTGGCTATGGAGCTTCATGACAGCGGATTCTTAAGTAAGCACGGAGTACGCCTGATCGGCACTACGGCAGAGACGATCCGGAAAGCAGAAGACCGTCTGGAATTCAAGCAGACAATGGAGAAGATAGGAGAACCTTGCGCGCCGTCAATGGTAGTGGAGTCGGTACAAGAAGGATTGCGTTTTGCAGGGAAGATCGGATATCCGGTGGTCCTGCGGCCTGCGTATACCCTGGGAGGAAGCGGCGGGGGGATAGCGCGTGACAGGACACAGATGACAGAGATCTTAGAGAACGGGCTCCGTCTCTCAAGGGTTGGACAAGTGTTGGTCGAACGATGTATCGCGGGGTGGAAGGAGATTGAGTATGAAGTCATGCGTGACGGCAGGGGGAACTGTATCACCGTCTGCAGCATGGAGAATCTGGATCCGGTGGGGGTCCACACAGGTGACAGCATCGTCGTGGCGCCGTCCCAGACACTTGGAGATAAGGAGTATCAGATGCTGAGAACGTCCGCACTGAACATTATCAGCGAGCTTAAGATCACCGGCGGATGCAATGTGCAGTTTGCCCTTAATCCAGAATCCTTCGAGTATTGTGTGATAGAAGTGAATCCCCGGGTCAGCCGTTCTTCCGCACTGGCGTCCAAGGCAACCGGATACCCGATCGCAAAAGTGGCGGCTAAGATTGCGTTGGGGTATACCCTGGATGAGATACGTAATGCTGTCACGAAGGAGACCTGTGCGTGCTTTGAGCCGGTGTTGGATTATTGTGTCGTGAAGCTTCCAAGGCTTCCCTTTGATAAGTTCATAAGCGCCAAGCATACGCTGACGACACAGATGAAGGCGACAGGGGAGGTTATGGGTATCTGCGATAATTTCGAAGGCGCCCTGATGAAGGCTCTGCGCTCTTTGGAGCAGCATGTGGACAGTATGATATCTTATGATTATTCCTGCCTTACGAAGGGAGAATTGATAGAGAAGCTCAAGATGGTGGATGACAGAAGGATATGGAAGATTGCCGAGGCGATCCGCAGGGACATCTCTTACGAGCTGCTTCATGAACTGACGAAGATCGACGTATGGTTCATTGATAAGATCGCGCGTCTTGTGAAAATGGAACAGACACTCCGGCGTAAGCATCTGGATAAGAATATTTTAAAAGAAGCGAAGCGTATGGGTTTTCCCGATCGTGTGATCGCAGAGCTGTCAGGCATGAGTGAGAAGACGGTTCATGATATGCGCTATGCATCAGGAATCACGGCGTCTTATAAGATGGTAGATACCTGCGCCGCAGAATTTGCTGCAAAGACGCCTTATTATTATTCCGTATACGGCAGTGAGAATGAGATAGAACAGACCAAAGGGAGGAAGAAGGTATTAGTCCTGGGTTCTGGTCCGATCCGTATCGGACAGGGGATTGAATTTGACTTCTGTTCCGTACACTGCACATGGGCATTTGAGAAAGAGGGCTATGAGACCATCATCGTCAATAATAATCCGGAGACAGTCAGTACGGACTTTGATGTCGCGGATAAGCTGTACTTTGAACCGCTGACACCGGAAGACGTGGAGAGTATTGTAGATATGGAGAGACCGGACGGGGCGGTGGTACAGTTCGGCGGTCAGACGGCGATCAAGCTTACGGAAGCTCTTATGAAGATGGGGGTGCCTATCCTGGGGACTTCGGCAGAGAATGTAGATGCCGCGGAGGACCGAGAGCTTTTTGACGAGATCCTTGAGAGGTGTAAGATCCCGAGGCCGAAGGGAGGAACGGTATACACGGCAAGGGAGGCTAAGGCGGTAGCTTCAGAACTTGGGTATCCGGTACTGGTAAGGCCTTCCTATGTTCTGGGCGGGCAGGGGATGCAGATTGCCGTCAGCGACCAGGATATCGACAAATTCATAGGGATTATCAATCAGACCGTGCAGGATCATCCGATCCTGGTGGATAAATATCTGCAGGGCAAGGAAATAGAGGTGGATGCAGTATGTGACGGGGAAGATATCCTGATTCCGGGGATCATGGAACATATCGAGAGGGCAGGGATCCATTCGGGAGACAGTATGTCAGTGTATCCGGCAAGGAGTATCTCAGGGAAGATCATGCGGACGATTGAAGAATACACAGGGCGGCTTGCCAGGTCTCTGCATGTGGTGGGACTGGTCAATATCCAGTTTATCGTGTGCGGCGAGGAAGTTTATGTCATCGAGGTCAATCCGAGATCCAGCCGTACGGTGCCGTATATCAGCAAGGTAACAGGGATCCCCATCGTATCGCTGGCGGCTAAGGTAATGACGGGGATGAAGATTAAGGAACTCGGATATACTCCGGGATTACAGCCGGCGGCAGAATATTTTGCCGTAAAGATGCCGGTATTTTCTTTCGAAAAGATCCGCGGGGCAGATATAAGCCTTGGACCGGAGATGAAATCCACCGGAGAATGTCTGGGTATAGCAAAGACATTTGAAGAGGCTCTGTATAAAGCATTCCTTGGCGCAGGGATCCGGCTTCCGAAATACAAGAATATGGTGATCTCAGTGAGGGAAGAGGATAAAGAGGATGCGGTGGACATCGGAAGGCGGTTCGCAAAGATCGGATATAAGATTTACGCAACGAAAGGAACCGCCAGGGCGCTTGCGGGTGCCGGGGTAGAAGCGGAGGAAGTGAATAAGCTTGAAGAGGGTTCTCCGAATCTGTTGGATCTTATCCTGGGACACAGGATAGATCTGGTAATTGATACGCCGCAGCAGGGCGAAAAGCATTCGAAGGATGGCTTCCTTATCAGGCGGAATGCCGTCGAGACAGGGGTGAATGTGCTGACGGCTATTGACACGGCAAAAGCGCTGATCTCAAGCCTTGAGAGTGCGGAACAAAAAGAGCTGACCCTTATAGATATTGCAGGAGAAGATTTTAGATCAGCGCCGGTATAGCATATTTACCGGCAGGAGGAGGGAATGATAAAATGGCAGTAAAATATGTATTCGTCACCGGAGGCGTGGTCTCCGGCCTGGGAAAAGGGATCACAGCCGCATCTTTAGGGCGGCTTCTGAAAGCAAGGGGATATCAAGTCACGATGCAGAAATTCGATCCTTATATTAATGTTGACCCGGGAACGATGAACCCGATCCAGCACGGGGAAGTCTATGTGACGGACGACGGTACGGAGACCGATCTGGATCTGGGTCATTATGAGCGGTTCATAGACGAGTGTCTGGATCGGAATTCCAATGTGACGACGGGGAAGATCTACTGGTCGGTTCTTCAGAAAGAGCGCCGCGGGGATTATGGAGGCGGAACCGTGCAGGTGATCCCCCATATTACAAATGAGATCAAGAGCCGTTTCTACCGCGGAGGATCCGGGGAAGATGACCGGATCGCCATCATTGAAGTAGGCGGGACTGTCGGAGATATCGAGAGTCAGCCGTTTCTGGAGTCGATACGGCAGTTTCAGCATGAGGCGGGGCATGAGAATGCCATCCTGATCCACGTGACCTTGATCCCTTACCTTAAGGCGTCCGGCGAGTTAAAGAGCAAACCGACCCAGCAGAGCGTAAAAGAGCTTCAGGCGATGGGATTGCGGCCGGATATCCTGGTGTGCAGGAGCGAACGCCCGATTCCCAAAGAATTGAAGGAGAAGATTGCATTGTTCTGTAATGTACCAAAGGATCATGTTCTGCAGAATCTGGATGTGGAATATCTGTATGAGGCGCCTCTTGCCATGGAAAAGGAACAGCTTGCCCAGGTGGTATGCAAAGCGCTTGGCATTCCCTGCCCGGAGCCGAACCTTGAGGATTGGAAGGAGATCGTATACAATCTGAGATATCCGGAATCGGAAGTGGAGATTGCCATTGTGGGCAAATATATCCGGCTTCACGACGCGTATTTAAGTATCGCAGAAGCATTAAAGCACGGAGGGATAGCAGAACATACGAGTGTGAAGATCCGGTGGATAGATTCGGAAGAGATCCGGGGGGACACGGCAGAAGATCTTTTGCATGACGTGAAGGGGATCCTGGTTCCCGGCGGATTCGGGACGCGGGGAACGGAAGGTAAGATCGCGGCGATCCGATATGCAAGAGAGAAGAAGATACCATTCCTTGGGATTTGTCTTGGAATGCAGATGGCGGTGGTGGAATATGCCCGTCATGTCCTGGGGTATGAGGATGCCAACAGTACGGAACTGGATCTTAAGACCACACATCCGGTGATCGATCTGATGCCGGAACAGAACGGGGTTGTTGATCTGGGAGGTACGCTTCGTCTGGGCGCATATCCATGTGTATTACGAAAAGGAAGTCTGGCAGAGAGACTCTATCAGTCCGAAGAGATCAGTGAACGCCACCGGCACAGATACGAGGTGAATAACACATACAGGGATATCTTTGAGAAAGAGGGGATGGTGTTTTCAGGACTGTCGCCGGACGGATATATCGTGGAGATGATGGAATTGACGGATCATCCTTTTTTCATAGGAACACAGGGACATCCGGAACTGAAATCACGGCCGAACCGGGCGCATCCGTTGTTCGGAGGTTTCGTACATGCGGCGGTAGGTGTATAAAAACAGAAGAATGACAGGTATAAAATACCTTCATTTACAAATAATAGTATCACGGCAGATAAAAGTGAGAATTTGTAATATGGAGGTAACAGGGATTGTACGCAGAATTGATGATCTGGGCAGAGTGGTCATTCCTAAAGAGACCCGGCGCACACTCAGGATCCGGGAAGGCGACCCGCTGCTGACATCATTGACAGAGCATGAAAAAGCCCATAAACATGAATAAAGAGAACTTTGTAGAGGACATTAGCGAGAGCTGGTGTCCTTTTCCGTTCTTAAAGCAGATGGCTGGCAAATAAGCAGTAATTAAGTAAACCAGCTGAAGCCAGATATACGGTTTACTACATGGGATGACTATGCCATCATGTCCATGGTTGGGGGCAGGCTTGGCATCAGCATACTGCCAAGTCTGGTCCTTCAAAGGATTCTGTTGCAAATCATATTCTTAACTCTGACGAAGCATAATATCAATGAATTTTCTGGATGTCCGTGAAATGTAATCAACATTTTTAGTGTATATTGCGACTTCACGATGTGCCTTTGGATGGTCGATGTAAAACAAGAAGATGTCAGGAGGACAGCCTAATTTCTGTATGACAGTGTTGCCGACGATGCAGGCGCCCATGCCGCTGCAAGCCAGGCGGAAAGCCGTGGAAGTCTGGTCCAGTTCAAGTACTTTATTGGGAATCAAATCAACACTTTTTAACATATCTGCTGTTCGTTTATTCAAATCATTTCCCTGGCGCATACTGATAAAAGGGATGCCGGAAAGGATCTCCAGTGAAATCCCGTTTTGGCAATAGGTGTCCCGGTTTAATTCTTCATAGGAGACTGCATTTTGCGCGGCATCTTCAGAATGCAGATATTTCTTTGGTATGACAAGAATTAACTGTTCATCAAAAAGACGGTATTTGTGGTAAACGGAGATGTCAAGCGATGCGTTTGTTACAAGGATGTCAAGGGTTCCGTTAGCAAGCATGGGTTCTAGATCAAGGGTTCTTCCTTCCATCAGATCTATAGAGATATTTGGGTATTTTTCCTTAAAAGCGGAAATAGCAGGAGCCACATAATAAGTGGAAAAGAAATTTCCTGCGCCGATGGAAAGATGTCCTTTTCTCAAATGGTTCACATCGTATATGTAATCGGTAAGCTGATTAGAGATATTGTGGATCTCTTCTACTGCATTGATATAGAGTATCCCGAATTCGGTCAATTGAATTGGATATGTGCTGCGGTCGAAGACGGGCATGCCAATCTTTTCCTCTGCCCTTTTAATAGTAAGACTTAATGAAGATTGAGAAATGAACAGGTTTTTAGCGGCGTTGCTAAAGCTTTTTTCTTTATACACTTCGTATATATAATCCATGTGAGTAAACATAGTTATTATCTCCTGTTTTAGATATATTATATCAAACTATTTATTTTTATCAATATATTATATGAAAAAATTGATATTTGAAAATATATTAGAAATAAGATAATATTTATACATAAAGAAGAGAGCTCACTTCGAAACCGTAAAAGAAAAAACAAATTAAAAGGAGAAGAAGAGATGAGTATCAGATTACATCGTTCATGCTGGCTGGATATTGATTTAGACCGGATCAAGAATAATTTTCAGGAAATTCAAAAAATGGCCGGAGAGAATGTCATCATCATGCCGGCTGTAAAAGCAAATGCATATGGACACGGCGTCATCATGGCATGTAAGGCATTAGAGGAGGCAGGCGCTTCGGTTCTTGCCGTAGGAAATATTGACGAAGCAATCCATGTAAGAAAAGCGGGTGTAAAGTGCCGTATTGTAATATTTGCAAGCAATTTGGTAGAGGAAGTTGCAGATCTCTATGCAGAATATGATCTGACTCCGACGGTAATGTATGATTTCCAGGCAAAAGCGATATCAAATGCTGCTGCGGCAGCAGGCAGACAGATGGGAGTGTATGTCAAGATGGAGACGGGAAGAGGACGCCTTGGCATTAACTCGGAGGAGGCGCCTGCCCTGATCCGCGAGATTGCCCAGTATCCGAATATTACAGTTGACGGATTGTACAGCCATTTTGCATATGCAGGGTGGGATGAATCAAAACGTGCCTATCCAAACTGGCAGTATGAAAGGTTTGTCCAGGCGCTGGATGAGATTGAAAGCTTTGGCATACATATTCCCTTTGCGCAGCTTGTGAATACTCCCGGCGGAATCGTCTATCCGGATATGAGGCTTACCGGTATGTGTCCGGGACGCGGGATCTGGGGATATTCTCCGGTAGAAATCCGTGAAGGCGAGCATCTGAAAGATGGCTGTCCGGATCTTAAGACTGCCATGACTGCCTGGAAGAGCAGGCTTTTGATTGTGAAAGAAACTACCGGCGGTAAATTTGGTGAAAATTATGCTGCCTGCCGTCTGGAGAAGCCATTGCGAATCGGAATTGTGGCAGCAGGAGTATCTGACGGCATCGGCAGAGGACAGGCGAAGGGCTATGTGCTGATCCATGGGAAGAAGGCTCCGGTCTGTGTGTCTATATCTCTGGAGCATACAACTGTGGATTTGACGGATATTCCGGAGGCGCAGGCTGGCGATGAGGTGGTCATTATGGGAAAGCAGGGTGATGAGGAGATTACCCGTGAACAGCTGATGGAGCTGTGGGGACAGGTAATACCGTATTTCTGGACTGCAATTCCGGAGCATGTAGAGCGTGTTTACTATGAAGGTGGGAAACCGGTGGCGATAGCCCATGGCTATGAGATAGAGAAGCTATAGAGGAAATGTGGGAAAGGTGGGAACAGACAATGGAAGAAACCCCAAAAAAGAGAAAATTAAGTGATATTACCAAAATTCTTATTGCAATGGTCGCAGGTTCTCTTGTAGGAATTGTTGTAGGAAAGCCGGCTGGTTATATAGGATTTGTAGGAGACATCTGGCTGAACCTGATGAAGATGTTCCTTGTACCGTTGGTAGTCTGTATGCTGGTAAAAGGAATTACCAGTATGGACAGTCCTGAGACGTTAGGGCGTATCGGGCTTAAGATCATGGCATTCTATGTATTTACAACAATCGTTGCCGGGACACTGGGAGTAGGGCTGACAACCATTTTGAATCCGGGGAAGGGATTTACATACGAGGCAGCGTCTGCAAAAGATGTTGTAGTCAATGAGATGCCGTCGATTGCGGAATTTTTTACAAATATGTTTTCGAGTAATATTTTTGAGTCGTTTTCTTCAGCAGATATGATGCAGGTGTTGATTATTGCGGTGATCATCGGCGTGGCAATCGTACTTCTTCCGGAAGGAAAACGGGAACCGGTGCGGGACTGGTTCTGGTCAATGAGTGATCTGGTAATGTCCGTTGTGGGGATTGCGCTGAAGCTTGCACCGATCGGGGTGTTCTGCCTGATGGCGTCCTCGCTGGGAGAGCACGGAATCGGAATCCTGGTTTCGATCGGAAAGATATTGGGCGTATTCTATCTGTGCTGTGCGCTGCACTTGATTGTCATTTATTGCGTATTGTGCTGGATATTTACGGGAATCAACCCGGTTACTTTCTTAAAGAAAGCATTCCCGACTTTCGCGACAGCATTCAGTTCGTGCAGCAGCGGCGCGACAATTCCGGTAAGTATGGATGTAGCGACGAAGAACTTTGAATGTGATGAAACGGTAGCTTCTCTTGGAATTCCTCTTGGTGCGACGGTGAACAAAGACGGTGTTGCAATCCTCTGCGGAGTGGTGCTTCTGTTCAGCGCTCAGGCTATGGGAATTCCCATGACTGCGGCACAGGTTATGAACCTTCTGTTTGTGACAGTGCTGGTAACAAGCGCAGGCTCCGGTGTTCCGGGCGGCGGGCTTATGAATCTTATGATTGTAGGGACGGCAATCGGCATGCCGCTTGACATTGTGATTATGGTCGGCGGGTTCTATCGCTTCTTTGATATGGGAACAACTCCGATGAATTGTCTTGGGGATATGTCTGCAACGGTGATCATTGACCGTCTGGAGAAAAAGCGGACAGAGAAGTTCGCAAAGAAACAATCGGTACAATAGAAGTATATTTGTTCAGGAGATGGGGCGGGGATGGTAGTATTTCCCGCTTTTTCCATAAGAGGAGCGTGTATGAGACGGTATGAAGAAGGAGCCTATTTAATAAATGGCTTGGAACTGTTAAGTGAGGAGGAATTTCATGCAAAACAGACGGGAAGCTGGACGAAGGAAGATTTCCGGAAGGCAGGAAGGGGCAGTATTGCATATGCGGTCTTAATGGCCCATAACCAGACAACGGATGAAATGCATATGAAGCTTAAGGCGGATATGCTGATTTCCGATGATCCGACTTATGTGTCGATTCTGCAGACGGCGAAAGCATCAGGCCTTCAAGAGTTTCCGGTTCCTTATGTGCTTTCTAACTGCCACAATTCTCTGCATGCGGCAGGCGGGACGATCAATTGTGATGACCATGTTTTTGGGCTGTCGGCGGCGAGAAAGTATGGGGGAATCTATATTCCGCCTCATGTGGCGGTGATGCATCAGTATATGAGGGAAACAGCGGCATGCGGCGGTGCATTTGCCTTAGGCAGTGACAGCCATACCCGGTATGGAGCGCTTGGAACCATGTCTGTAGGGGAAGGCGGCGGTGAGGTTGTAAAACATCTTTTGGGCGGGACTTATGATGTGACTATGCCGGAAATCGTCGCCGTCTATTTGGAGGGGAAGCCGGGGCCGGGAATCGGGCCGCAGGATGTTGCGCTGGCGTTGATTCGTGAGGTTTACCCGACTAATTTTGTAAAAAACAGGATCTTAGAATTTGTCGGTCCAGGGATTAAGAGTTTGTCGGCAGATTTCCGGAACGGGGTTGAGGTCATGACTGCGGAGACTGCCTGTTTTACTTCTATTTGGATGACAGATGAAGAAACAAGGAAGTATCTGCGGATCCACGGGAGAGAGGAAGACTATAAAGAGCTGCGTCCTTCGAATGTCTCCTGGTATGATAAGGCAATACGGGTAGACTTAAGCAAGATTCATTCGATGATCGCACTGCCTTTTCATCCGTCTCATGCATATGAGATCCGTGAGTTTCAGGAGAATGCCAGTGACCTGCTGTATGAGGTGGAACAGAAAGCGCAGGAGTTGTGCGGAGAGAGGGGAAAAGGACTTCGGCTGACGGAGAAGTTAAAAGATGGGAAATTACAGGTTGACCAGGCGGTGATCGCCGGATGTGCAGGGGGCTTGTTTTCTAATATTATGGCGGCGGCCGATATCTTGAAAAATGGTTCATGGAATCCGGCAGGATTATCGTTTTCGGTCTATCCGGCTTCCCAGCCGATTCTAATGGAATTGATGAATAATGGCACTGCGGCAGAGCTGATGAGAAAGGGAGTTATTCTAAAGACTGCCTTCTGTGGTCCATGTATCGGAGCTGGTGATGTTCCTGCCAATGGAGATCTCAGTATCAGACATGTGACAAGGAATTTTCTGAATCGTGAAGGTGCCAAAGCAAAGGAAGGACAGATTGCGGCAGTGGCGCTAATGGATGCAAGATCTATTGCGGCAACAGCGGCGAATGGAGGAAGGCTGACTGCGGCGGAGGATGTGGCAGGCGAATGGGAGGAACCAGAGTATCATTACGATGCTTCCATCTATAAGCGTCAGATTCAGAATTATTATGGAAGGCGCAGAGAAAAGGAGGAGTTAGTCTACGGCCCGAATATCAAAGACTGGCCGGAGATGAAACCGGTAAAAAACAGGTTGCTTCTTAAGGTGTGTGCAAAGCTTATGGATGAAGTGACAACAACGGATGACTTAAGCCCGTCGGGAGAAGCCGCGGCTTACAGAGCCAATCCGCTTCGCCTGGCAGAATATACATTGTCTGCACGGGAACCGGAATATGTGGGACGAGCGAAGAAGATACAGGAAATCCGGCAGAAAGTGGAGAAAGGTCAAATCCCCGAAGAGCTTTTGCCGATTTTAAAAGAATTGACAGCCAGACAGAGAGAACCTGTTAGTGAGATAAAAGAGACGGAGATGCCGGGAATCGGAAGTGTCATCTATGCTAAGTATCCGGGAGACGGCTCATCGCGGGAACAGGCTGCCAGCAGTCAGCGTGTGCTGGGGGGACTGGCGAATATTTGTCTGGAGTATGCGACAAAACGTTACCGTACGAATCTGATCAACTGGGGGATGCTGCCGCTGCAGATGGAAGGAGCGGCGGCGTTTGAAGTCGGAGACTGGATTTATCTTTCGGAAGTTGAGAAGCTTCTTTCTGACCGGGGAGGGCGGATACGGGCATGGGTAATCGGGAAAAGAATAAAAGAAATATCCCTTTTTATGCTTCCGGTCACGGAGGAGGAAAGAGAGATCATCCGGGCCGGCAGCCTGATCAATTATAACCGGATGAAACAGGAGAAAGGACAATGACAGCTTTGGTTGGATTTCTGATGATCATTGCTATCATAGTACTTCTTTTGAGGAATAAAATGGCACCCTTTGTTGTGCTCACGGTTATGCCTGTTCTGGCAGCTTTGCTGCTTGGATTTTCGTCGCTTCAGATCGTAGGATTTGTAGAGGGCGGCGTACAGACTACGATGACAAATGGAATCCTGTTTTTGTTCTCGGTGATCTACTTCGGTGTACTTTCAGATACGGGTCTGTTCCAGGTTCTGGTAGGAAGAATCATCAGACCGGCGGGAGGAAGTGTAATAGCTATGACTGCCGTGACCATGCTTATCGCCACGGTATCCTGTATTGACGGAGCTACGGTAACGGCGATTCTCATAACAGTTCCGGCCCTGTATCCAATCTATGTGGAGATGAATATTGACAGACGTATCCTGCTCTGTCTGACAGGGACCTGTATGAGTGTGATGAATCTTCTGCCATGGAGCGGTCCGGTAGCCCGCGCGGCAACGGTTCTGAATATGGATCTGAACGTGCTGTGGCACAGGCTGATACCGGTACAGTTGGTTGGGCTGGCGGTGAATCTTATATTGGCAGTCGTACTTGGAATTCTGGCAGTGAAGCAGGGGGCACACAGGTTAACAGGGAAGACGAAAGAGGAAGGAACGGTAGAAACATCAGATATATCGTTGCTTCGTCCCAGATTGCTAAAATGGAATCTGATACTTACCATTGTGTTAGTAGTAGTTCTTGTTCTTGGAATCGTGCCGAATTACACAGCCTTTATGGCGTCACTTTGTATCCTCTTAATCATGAATTACCCGGATATGAAGCAGCAGAATGAGATCGTAAAAAAACATGCGCCCGATGCTCTTTTGATTGCAGCCACACTTTATGCGTCCGGTGCAATGGTAGGTGTATTAAACGAGACCGGAATGCTGTCCGATATGGCGGAGATGCTGGTGCATGTGATACCGGGATTCCTGGGACAGTACATTCATGTGATATTCGGGCTTCTGGCATTGCCGATCGGTATGAGTATTGGGACGGATGCATATTTTTACGGAGTGATGCCGCTGGCAATAGAGCTTGGTGAAGCTTATGGGATTGAAGCGGTCAATACCGCATCGGCGATGCTGATCGGACGGTGTCTGACGCCGTTTGTCTGTCCGCTGGTTCCGTCATTGTACCTGGGGTTATCGATGGCAAAGATAGAATTAAAGGAGCATTTGAAATTCAGCATACCGGTTTACTGGACGGCCAGCGTGATACTTCTGGTAAGCGGTCTTCTGCTGGGAATTGTCTAATGTATAGTGAAAAAGATATAGATTTGATGAAGGAGGATTAAAATGGTACGGTTAATCAATGAGGGAATATATCTTATCGATGGGAAAGAGGTCCTTACAGAAAAAGAATATGAAGAAAAAAGCCGGGCAAAAGCGCTGCGCCGGGTAGTACCTTTAGAAGAGGCGAAAGAATCAACGATCAGTTATAAAATCCTGTCTGCGCATAATACCGGAGACAAGGAAAATCTGAAGCTCAGATTCGATGCCCTGACATCCCATGATATGACGAATGTGGGAATCATCCAGACGGCCCGTGCCTGCGGGTTAGAGGAATTCCCGCTGCCGGTCGTGCTTACGAATTGCCAGAATACGCTCTGTGCCATCGGCGGAACCATTAACCGTGACGACCATATATTTGCATTGAATGCTGCGCAGAAATACGGCGGTATCTGTGTACCGGTCAATACGGCGGTGATCCATACGTATATGCGTGAGATGATGGCGGGCTGCGGAAAGATGATTATGGGCGCGGACAGCCATACCCGTTACGGCGCCCTTGGGACTATGGGAGTAGGAGAAGGCGGCGGCGAGCTGGTGAAGCAGATTTTAAAGCAAAGCTATGATCTGAAAGCGCCGAAGGTCATTGCAGTTTATCTGACTGGAAAGCCGCGTCCGGGGATCGGGCCTCATGATATTGCACTTGCGGTCATTGGGCAGGTCTATCAGAATAATTTTGTGAAGAACTGCGTGTTGGAATTTGTCGGAGATGGAATTGGCGCGCTCAGTATGGATTACAGAAACGGTATTGATGTCATGACAACAGAGACCGGATGCCTGACATCCATATGGAAAACGGATGAAAAAGTAAAAGAATATATGATGATCCATGGAAGGGCAGAAGATTATCAGGAGCTTGCGCCGGGTGAGGTCAGCTATTATGACCGCATGGTCTATGTCAGGCTGGATGAGGTGAAGCCGATGATCGCCATGCCGTTCCATCCAAGCAACACCTATACGATTGAGGAACTGAAGAAGAATCCGCAGGATATCCTCCGCAAGGTGGAGAAGGATGCGATTGAATTGACCGGTAATCCAAACTTAAATCTTACCTGCAAGTACCATGACGGTGATATCTATGTGGATTCTGGTAATATCGGCGGTTGTTCCGGCGGCTGTTTTGAGAACCTTGTTGCGGCGGCGGATATCTTAGATGGCGCTGACGTGGGCAATGACGTGTTTGGGCTTACCGTATATCCGGACAGCCAGCCTACGAATCTGGAGCTGATCAAAAACGGCGCGGCGGCAAAGCTTATGAAGGCAGGTGTGATCTGCAGGGAGGCAATCTGCGGACCGTGTACGGGCGTGGGAGAAGTACCCGGTAATAATGAATTTTCTATCCGTCACAATACACGCAATTTCATATACAGGGAAGGAGCAAGGCCGGGGGATGGGCAGCACGCATGGGTAGGCCTTATGGATGCCCGTTCGATCGCGGCGACTGCGTTGAACAAAGGACGTCTGACATCAGCGGAAGAAATAGAGGTAACTTATTCTGCGCCATCCTATTATTTTGAAAAGAGTATTTATAACAAAAAGGTATATAATGGTGTGGGAAAACCAGAGCCAAAGGCCGTGCTGACGGAAGGACCGAATATCAAACCGTGGCCGAAGATGCCGGAATTGCCGGAGCATCTGCTGATCAAGGTCTGCAGCTATATCGATGATGAGGTTACAACGACAGACGAACTGATCCCGTCCGGGGATACCTCTTCCTACCGTTCCAATCCGATACAGATGTCTGCGTTTACCCTGTATCGAAGAGATCCCGAATATGTAGGAGAAGCAAAGCATGTGCAGGAGCTTGAAAAACGTCGGGCGGCAGGAGAAGCGGTGTGGGAATCCGATGAACTAAAAGAAGTGTATAAGAAAATTGATTTCGTACAGGGAGCGGCACAGATTAGGAAGGACGAGATTGGAATCGGGAGCAGCATCTATGCCAGAAAACCCGGAGACGGATCTGCCAGAGAGCAGGCGGCTTCCTGCCAGAAAGTCTTAGGCGGTATGGCCGATCTGACAATATCTTATGCAGCCAGAAGATACAGGGCGAATCTGATCAATTGGGGAATCCTGCCCTTTGAACTGACGGATATAGGTGATCTGGATAAATTTCAAAAAGGAAGTTATCTGTTTCTGCCGGACATTAAAAAGAAGATAGAAAATGGGGAAGAAAGGATCGATGCCTATATATTAGACAGTAAGGCGGAAAAAATCGAATTTACTACAGGTGCACTGTCAAAAAAAGAAAGAGCAATCCTTTCGGCGGGATGCATGATCAATTATCATAAAAAAATAGTAAACGTATAATCATTATAGACCTTATGGGGAGTCATTCAATATATTTTCTATATTTCCCATAAGGTTTTCAGAATTTGGTGTTGGGTAGTTTGGGGTTAAGGACTTTTTTGCAATTCTAAGTTCTTCAAGTGGATGGACAGCCGTATTTGAGGATATTCTCTATCCCGTCATCTTCATATCTGGTATACTCGATCTGTTTTAATGCTTCTGATAAGTTTATACATTTGTGATAGAATCTCTGTGATATTTATGCTAGAATATCTCTAAATAAATTAGGGTAGCGCATATACGATACCACTAATACCATCAGATATATTATAATATGGAAAGGATAAGCTTATGACAGATAGAGAAACGCAGATTTTCCAATGGATTAAAGAAAATCCTATGATATCCCAGCAGGAGATTGCAGACAGAGCGAATATTGCACGTTCATCGGTGGCGGTTCATATATCTAATCTAATGAAAAAAGGAAAAATAAGGGGAAAAGGCTATGTGCTTCAGGAGGAAGATTATATTACAATAATAGGAGCAGTTGCCATAGATATCTTTGGAGTAGCGTGTGGGGATCTGGTGAATCAGATCAGTAATCCAGGAAGGATCAGGACATCTTTAGGCGGTGTGGGAAGAAATATTTCTGAAAATATCAGCCGGCTTGGAAAAAAGGTTGAGCTGATTACTGTATTTGGAGATGATGTTTACGGCGAAGAGGGACAGAGAATCTGCAGAAATTTTGATATCGGGATCAGTCACTCAATTACCGCTACAGGAGAGGAAACTGCAAAATACCTTAGTATTAACAATCAAAGAGGCGAGATGTATACGGCGGTAAATGATATGAGGATATTAGATAAGCTGACTCCAGGGTATCTGCAGAATAAAACACAGCTGATCAATGGAGGAGGCTTTGTAATTGTTGATACGAATGTTTCAGAAGAAGCGATTCGTTTCTTAGCAGATTACTGTACGGTGCCGATCATAGCAACACCGGTTTCGATAAAAAAGGCAGAAAAGCTAGTAGGTGTATTGGAAAGGATCGAGACAATTACTCCTAATAAAGAGGAGCTGGCAGTATTAAGCGGTATTCAGATAGATTCGGAGAGATCATTGGAGTCTGCAGTGGAGAGTCTTCTGAGCAAAGGAGTGAAGGAGCTGTTTGTGTCATTGGGAAAGGAAGGAATGCTGTATGCGGCAGGAGATAAACGAGTCAGATATCCGTGTCTGCCTTCAGAAAGTGTAAATACATTCGGCGCTGACGATGCATTTGTTTCAGGAATCGCGTGGGCAAAGCTGGAGGGCCTTCCACCAGAGGAACAGGCCAGAGCAGCTCTGGCGGCTGTTTCTATCTGCATTGAAGAGGAAGGTGCGATCAGTATGGAAATGACGTTGGACAATTTAAGAAAAAGAATGGGATAAAAAAAGTCTGGAAATCTGTAAATGATTTCCAGACTTTTTAATATTTACCAATTTATAATATTAGGTTGACATGCGTAAGAATCTGTAGTAATATGTTTGTAGATAAACATATGTTTAGAAAATAAATAAAAATTTATAAAATGGAAGGTGCGTGAGTGTGGGAGGAAGAGAAACAAGGAGATACATAACTGTAATCGGGGCAACAAATATGGATATTTCAGGGACACCGGATTTCGAGCTTGTTGAGTCGGACAGTAATCCGGGACAAATCGGTAGATCTTTTGGAGGTGTGGGGCGCAATATCGCTGAGAACATTAAACGGCTTGGAGGAAGAGTAGAACTTATTACAGCGTTTGGAGACGACGAATATGCGAACCAGATCAAACAGAACTGTGAAGAGCTGGGAATTGGTACTCGGCATTCTGTTATTGTGGAGGGAGGAAATACTTCTACGTATCTTTGTATTAATGAATGGAACGGGGATATGAAGATTGCGATCAGTGAAATGAAGATATATCAGAAGATTACACCAGAACATCTGCAAAAGAAAATGGAAGTGCTAGAACAAAGTACTTTAGTGGTTGTAGATGGTAATATTCCGGAGGAAAGTATTGGATTTATTGCAGAAAACTGCAGTGTTCCGATATTGGCTGAACCGGTGTCTACAAAAAAAGGAATGAAATTTTTTCCAGTTTTAGGCAAGTTGGCAGCTATTAAGCCGAATTGTAAGGAATTGGGAAGTCTTGCCGGTATAAAAATAAGAAATGAGCAGGATATTGACAGGGCATTGGATATACTATTAGAAAAGGGTATACGGGAAATATATGCATCCCTGGGAAAAAACGGAGCTGTCTATGCCAGCAGAAAAAAAAGAATGTACATTCCCTGTTACGAAGGAGCTGTGGTAAATACGACAGGATGTGGCGATGCGTTTATGGCTGGTATAGCCTGGGGACTGATGAATGGCTGGAAGGATATTGAAAATATGAGGATCGGCCTTGCAGCTGCGTCGCTTTGCATAGAACAAAAGGGAGCGATCAGCCCCAGGATGAAGAAAGAAAATATATGGAAAATAATCGGAAATACAGCAGAAAGGATGGAAATAATATGAAAAAGTTGTTATCAGCTACATTGGTTCTGATCATAATGACCTGCATGATCACAGGTTGTAAAAAGGAGGAAAAGTCTGAAGGAAAGGATGACATCTACATTGGGTTTTCCATTGTGACGTTAGAGTATCCTTACTATGTAAGCATGCAGGAGGGGATCGAGGAAACGTGTAAAAAGGAAGGGTATAAGTATGTAACAGCGGATGCGGGACTTGATGTGGCAACTCAGATTGACGATTGTCTGGATATGATAGTAAAGGGAGTAGATGCCCTGATAGTGTCCAGCTGGTATGGAGACTCCTTGAGTGAGGTGTTTGAGGAAGCAAAGGCGTCTGGGATACCGGTATTTTTAATTGATACATCAGGAGTTCCAGAAGAGGAAGAGTTTGTGACTAATATCGGAACGGACAATAAAGAAGCAGGATACTGCGGCGGACTGTGGACTGCAGAATATTTTAAGGAGCAGGAAAACAAAGAGAAGATCAACTGTCTTACATTCTTAAATTCCACGTCAATTTCCAGAGACAGGATTGATGGATTTATAAAGGGACTGGAAGAAGGAGGTCTTGAAGTAAATTTATTAAATGAGTATCTTGGAGAGTCAAGAGAGGATTACATGTCATCTGCCGAGGATGCTCTGGTAACTTATCCGGAGATTGATCTGATATGTGGATCGTCGGCACAGGCAGGTCTAGGTGCATACGATGCAACGGTGGGAGCGGGAAGAAAAGAAATTAAAATATTAAGTTTTGACAGTGAAAAAGATGAGATGGATCTGATCGATAAAAAGACAAATTACATCGCAAGTGTTATGCAGAAGCCCTATGAAATGGGAGAAAAGGCTGTGGTAAGCGCATATGAATTTATGAAAAAGGATGCAAAGTTTGACAGAGCTACTGCAAATGAATTCGGCGTTTATTGCATAGACGGGGAGTTGTCGTCAGAAGACATTATGAAATGATGGAGAAGAAAGGATGTAAAAGGATGTCTGATAAGGGACAGAAGATCTTTCTGGAGCTTAAGAATGTATCGAAACAATTTCCGGGGGTAAAGGCACTTTCTGATGTTTCTCTTACAATAAATAAGGGTGAGATTCATGCATTGGTCGGAGAAAATGGTGCGGGTAAATCCACTTTAATGAAGATATTATCCGGAGCTTACAAAAGAGATGGAGGAGACATTTTTATAGAAGGTACCAGGGCTGAGATTCATGGACCTAAAGAGTCGGAAGCGCTGGGGATATCTATCATATATCAGGAGCTTAATCTGATACCGGGTCTGACGGTTGCAGAAAATATTTATTTGGGACGTCAGCCAAGAAAAAATGGTTATATTGACTGGAAAAGAATGTTTTGTGATGCGGAAAAGCTGTTGCACGAGCTTGGAATAGAGTTAGATGTAAAAGCTCTTGTCAGAGGCTTAAGTATTGCACAGAGACAGATGGTGGAGATTGCAAAAGCTGTTAGTTGTAATGCGAAGCTTGTGATCATGGATGAGCCAACCTCCTCATTAACACATCAGGAAACACAGCTGCTTTTTAAGATTATGGAAAATATAAAGGCAAAGGGGAACGCTGTTATCTTTATCACTCATAGGATGGACGAAATTTTTTCTATATGTGACAGATTGAGTGTACTCAGGGATGGATGTTATATTGGAACTTCTGATGTAAAAGATATAAGCAGGGATGAATTGATCACCATGATGATTGGAAGAAAGCTGACACAGCAATATCCAGACAGGAACAGTAAAATCGGTGAGGTTCTTTTAGAGGTTTCGGGAATTACAGACGGGAAAAAGGTAGGACCGCTGTCCTTTGAGGTTCACAGAGGAGAGGTGGTAGGCTTTTATGGTCTTGTAGGCGCAGGAAGGACAGAATTGATGCGTTTGATTTTCGGAGCAGATCGAAAAAAAGGAGGCATTATAAAACTTCGAGGAGAGGAAATAAGGATCCACAGCCCTAAGGAAAGTATAAAGAGGGGGATTGGATTTGTGACAGAGGACAGGAAAGGAGAAGGTTTGTTTCTTCCATTCTCTTGTGCATTTAATATTTCGTTGGTTTCTCTGCAGAAAATACGGAGATATTGGATCCTGAATCTGAAAAAAGAGAAGGAGGTGGCAGAGAGATATATTAAAGAGCTTAACATTGTGACTCCATCTGGGAATCAAAAGGCTGCGCTGTTAAGTGGAGGAAATCAGCAGAAAATAGTAGTTTCAAAATGGCTTTTCTCGGATTTGGATTTAATGATCCTGGATGAACCGACTCGCGGTATTGATGTGGGAGCAAAAAGAGAGATATATGAGATCATTAATGTTTTAGCTGAGGAAGGAAAGGCAGTAATCGTTGTGTCTTCAGAAATGGAGGAGATCATGGGGGTCAGCGACAGGATATATGTGATGCGTGACGGAGCTTTGGCAGGAGGGATTAAAAAGGAAGAATTTAGTCAGGAAAGGATTTCGGACTTTTTGCTTAAGGAGGTGGATGCAGGATGAGAAGAGGAGTAAAAGCTTCGTATCTTTCAGTGATCTGGAATAGGTTAGGCGTATGGCTTGTTGTGATAGGACTATTTTTTCTTATAGCGGTAACTTGTGATAATTTTTTAAGCAGAGCTAATTTAATTAATGTAGTAAGACAGATTTGTGTAAATGCGATTGTTGCATTGGGAGCCACCTTTGTAATACTTGGAGGAGAGATTGATCTAAGTCAAGGTGCAGTGGCTGCTCTGATCGGATGTGAAGGTGCATATTTTATGATGCATCTGGAGTTTCCGGTATGGGCGGCTATAGTGGCGGCGCTTTTGACCGGAGTATTTATCGGAACTGTTACAGGAATGATTATTACCTTTTTTCGGGTACCGTCTTTTATAGCTACATTAGGAGTCCAATATGTGCTGCAGGGTGCGGTGTTGCTTTTGACGAACAGTCAGCCGATATCAGGACTTCCGGAAAGATTTACAAAACTTGGACGAGGATATATCGGAATGATACCGATACCTACGATTATTTTGTTGATAATGGTTGTGATAGGATTCTTTGTTTTAAGATATACTTCATTTGGCCGTAACTGTCTTGCAACTGGAGAAAATGCACAAGCAGCAGTGTTATCCGGAGTCAGTGTGATCAAAACAAAAATTGTAATATTTGCCATTGCCGGAACAATGAGCGCGCTCGGAGGAATTATATTAGCAGCAAGGCTTTCATCTGGCCAGCCGTCAGCAGCTTCAGATTTGTCTCTTCAGGCGCTGGCCGCTGTGTTTATCGGAGGAACCAGTAGGGGAAGCGTAATGAATACACTGGCGGGAGCTTTGATCATAGGACTTATCAATAATGGACTGAATCTGTTGGAGGTGAATGCATACTGGCAGAAGATTGCCTTAGGAGCAATCATTATAGGGGCAATAGCACTAGATTCTTATCGGGTTTCGAAGGAGAGTCAGAGTTAATATTTTAAGGAGGATATGAAGATGAATCGTAATGAATATGTACCGCCGTTGTTTGAGAAGGACGGACAGGCTGTTTTAACAGGTTTAAATAAGGGCGAGAGACTGACAAGGTATGCAGTTATCGCAGTGAGAGATCCTCTTGGATTTGAGAAGGATGCGGCAGATGTGATTGCAGATTCGATGAAAAATGTAAGGGAGATCACAAGGAATTCTTTTTTTACTGTACTTATAGGAGAATACGATGATACAGAGATCCTTGTATGTTCTACAGGAAGTGGAGCGGCAGATACGGAAGTTGTCATGATGGATCTGATGCAGTATGCCGGTGTGGACACCTTTCTTCGGATAGGGACATCCGGTACGCAGAGAGAGGATGTTGAGGTAGGAGATATCATTATTTCATCGGGAGCAGTCCGGGATGAAGGGTTAACAAAAGAGTATATTGCTCCCCAGTTTCCGGCAATTGCAAGCTATGAACTGATGCTTCCTATGATTGAGACAGCGCAGAAGCACAAGCTGAGGCATAGAGTAGGAATAACAAGGTCCAATGATGCGATTTATTGTGGGCAGGGCCGTCCGGTTATGGGCTATCTTCCATATACGCAGGAGCAGATCGTAAAGTATTGGGTGGATGCAGGAGTCTTGAATGTAGAGCGTGAGACCTCTACAATTTTAACACTTGCAGAGTTGTTTCATGCAAGGGGCGGATCCGTATGTGTGGTATGCAACAGCTCCGTAACAAAAAAAGTCGGGGTAGGACAGGGAATCGGAGACGCCATTATTGTCGGTTTAGAAGGGCTTGCCCTTTTGTCTAGGCGGGATAAGGAGAAAGAAAAAGCAGGTGTGGAATATTGGACGCCGCAGATTATGGGAAATTAAACAGTAGGAGGTTAAGGAGAACAAATGGAGTTAAAAGAATATCTGGTTGTATCAGAAGAAGTAGCAGATGCAGTGAAAAAAAACAGGCCGGTAGTTGCACTGGAGTCAACTATTATTACACACGGGATGCCTTATCCGAAGAATGTAGAGACAGCATTGAATGTGGAACGGATCGTAAGAGAGAACGGTGCAGTTCCGGCAACAATAGCAATTATTAAAGGGAAGATAGTTGTTGGAGCTGTAAAGGAACAGATTGAGTATCTGGGAAAGGAAGGAACAAAGATAGCAAAGGCAAGCCGAAGAGACCTTCCGGTTTTGCTGGCAAAAGGTAAGGATGGAGCGTCTACTGTGGCAACAACGATGATAGCCGCAAAGCTGGCAGGCATTAAGGTGTTTGCAACAGGTGGGATCGGAGGAGTACATAGAGGTGCCGAGTTAACGATGGATATCAGTGCCGACTTGGAGGAATTATCTAATACAGGTGTGTGTGTAGTGTGCGCAGGATGTAAATCCATACTGGATATTGGGCTTACATTAGAATATCTGGAAACAAAGGGAGTTCCCGTAATTGGCTACAGAACAAAAGAGATGCCGGCATTTTTTACAGTCCGAAGCGGCTTTGATATTGATTATGAGCTGGAAAGTACAGATGACATTGCTGCTGTGATGAAGGTAAAGCAGGCTTGTAATTTAGAAGGCGGAATTGTAGTGGCTAATCCGATTCCGGAAGAATACTCGATGGATTATGAGTACATCAGCGGCAGTATAGAAAAAGCTGTTCTGGAGGCAAAAGATAAAGGCGTTAAGGGAAAGAATATTACACCGTTTCTTCTGGAAAGGATCGAACAGCTGACGGAGGGAAAGAGTTTAGAGGCTAATATACATTTAGTTTATCATAATGCAGCTTTGGGTGCAGCTATAGCGGCGGGGTATTGCAAAGCATAGGAGTAGAGAAGAGAGCATCTCTGAAATGTCAAATTTTAGGGATGCTCTCTTTATAGCATGTATATGATGGATGGGATTTTCAAGTGCGAAGATTGCTTGATCTATCAAGGTATAAAATTCCTTCATTTACAGATACTAACAAAAACTATTAATGGAGGATTTTCACATGAAAGCAACAGGAATCGTACGTAGAATAGATGATCTTGGAAGAGTTGTTATACCGAAGGAAATTAGAAGGACCTTGCGTATCCGGGAGGGCGACCCATTGGAGATATTTACAGATCGTGAAGGTGAAGTGATCCTGAAAAAATATTCACCCATCGGAGAGCTTTCCTCATTTGCCAGACAGTATGCGGAGAGCCTTGCTCAGACGATCAGTTGTCTGGTCTGTGTCTGTGATATGGATCAGATCATTGCGTCTGCGGGAAATGGGAAGAAAGATCTCCAGGATAAATATATCAGCAGGCAGTTGGAGAAGCAGTTAGGAGACCGGACGCAGTTGGTGGCGGCTTCCGGAGAGAAGAAGTATATCCCGATCGCAGACGGGCAGGATGAAGAATATAAATATGAAGTGATCAGCCCGATCATCTGTGAAGGAGATATCATCGGCGGAGTGATCCTTCTGTCGAAGGATATCAAGAAGAAACTTACGGAGCTGGAACAGAAGATGGCGGCATGTGCGGCAGGGTTCCTGGGAAGCCAGATGGAACAGTAAGACAGATGATAGATATCAGACGAGACGGCAGGAAAGAATATGGAATAAACCGGGTATTTCCATCATATCTTGTGATAGGCAAGGAGGGATGGGGATGGAAAGAAAGCTTAGAAAAGATGCCAGAGTCATGTGGATATTGAAGTCGCTGCTGGTTTCTTATGTTTTGACCGGTATTCTGTTATTATTGCTTGCGGTAGCGCTCTATAAGCTCGAATTGAACGAGAAAGCAGTATCTGCGGCAATTGTGGCGATCTATATCGTATCAACTCTGCTTGGAGGGATCATCATAGGGAAGTTCGCGCGGGTCAGGAGGTATCTGTGGGGGCTTGGGCTTGGGATCGGGTATTTTGCGCTGCTGCTTCTGATCACGCTGGGCGTATATCATACGCTGAATGGAGACGCGGCGAATCTGGTGACGACATTTATCCTTTGTGCAGGCGGCGGAATGGCAGGCGGGATGCTGTCATAAGAAATCTATTGCGAAAATGGAAATGAGATGCTATAATAGCAGAAGTTAAGAAAAGCTAAGGAGGAACATGGACATGAAGCATGTAAAGACATTAAATACACAGACAATGAACAACAGCCTGAAAAAAGGCGGATGTGGTGAGTGTCAGACATCCTGCCAGTCAGCATGTAAGACATCCTGCACGGTAGGAAACCAGACCTGTGAACAGAAGAAATAATTCTGCTATATAGCGGAACATCCGGGACAGCGGTCTTATGGTCGCTGTTTCTTGTTGTTCCCTGGTACTCCGGGCAGAAATTGGAGAACTGGTAATAGAATTGTGAGAAAGGGGTATATAAGCCTTGATACATCAATATCAGAGTAATGGATACAATATTGTGATGGATGTCGTAAGCGGCGCGGTCCACGTGGTGGATCAGCTCTGTTATGATGTGATCGCCGGTATATGTAAGCTTAAGGAAGAACATATCCTGGAAAAGATAGAGGAAGAAGATCCGGATCTCCTGCCGAAACTTATGCAGAAGCTTGACGGCGGCTATACGGAAGATGAGGTCCGGGAGGCGCTGTCAGACGTGGCAGAGCTGACAAAGGCAGGGCAGTTGTTTGTAGAAGATACATATGAATGCATCATTGATGAAGTGAAGAAGCGGAAGACGGTTGTGAAGGCTCTATGCCTGCATATTGCCCACGACTGCAATCTTGCCTGCAAGTATTGCTTTGCCGAAGAAGGAGAATACCACGGCAGGCGGGCGCTGATGAGTTATGAGACGGGAAAGAAGGCGCTTGATTTCCTGATCGAAAGTTCAGGGAACAGACGGAATCTGGAAGTGGATTTCTTCGGCGGCGAACCGCTGATGAACTGGCAGGTGGTGAAAGACCTGGTGGCTTACGGAAGATCGAAGGAGAAGATCCATGACAAGCATTTCCGGTTTACCCTGACCACGAACGGCGTGCTCCTAAATGACGAGGTGCAGGAATTCGTCAACAGGGAGATGGATAATGTGGTGCTGAGCCTGGACGGACGGAAAGAAGTCAACGACAGGATGCGCCCGTTCCGCAGCGGAAAGGGAAGTTATGACCTGATCGTTCCTAAGTTCCGGAAGCTTGCAGAAAGCCGTAACCAGGAGAAATATTATATACGGGGGACATTTACCCGGGATAATCTGGATTTCTCGAAAGATATCCTGCATTTTGCAGACCTTGGCTTCAAGCAGATGTCGATCGAGCCTGTGGTGGGAGATGCAAGCGATCCTTATGCGATCCGGCAGGAAGACCTTCCGGCCATCATGGAAGAATATGATAAACTGGCGCAGATCATGATCGAACGTGAAAAAGAAGGAAAAGGTTTTAATTTCTTTCATTTTATGATAGACTTAGACGGTGGGCCTTGTGTGGCGAAGCGGCTGTCGGGATGCGGTTCGGGAACCGAGTATCTGGCGGTCACGCCATGGGGAGATCTGTATCCGTGTCATCAGTTTGTAGGGCAGGAAGAATTCCTGATGGGAAATGTGGACGAGGGCATTAAGAAGCCTGAGATTGCGGATGATTTCAGGAGCTGCAACGTCTATTCGAAAGCAAAATGCAGAGATTGTTTTGCGAAATTCTATTGCAGCGGCGGCTGTATGGCGAATGCCTGGAACTTCCACGGTACGATCCATGATACCTATGAGATCGGATGCGAGATGCAGCGAAAGCGTGTTGAGTGCGCGATTATGATAAAAGCAGCTTTGGCAGAAGCGTAGAAAGGAATGTAAATCATGAAGAAGAACAGAGGCATAGTAAGCCTGGTGCTGACGGTTGTACTGATCGCATTGATGGGCTTCACGGTACTGGTTGGATTCGGGAAGACAGGAACCGGTGCGATGAAGAATATCAAGCTTGGCCTGGATCTGAAAGGCGGAGTCAGTATCACGTACCAGGTGAAGGACAAGAATCCGACTGAGGAAGAGATGAGCGACACGATCTATAAGCTTCAGAAACGTGTGGAGCAGTACAGCAAGGAAGCCAGTGTCTATCAGGAAGGAAGCGACAGGATCAACATCGAGATCCCGGGAGTGTCGGATGCCAATAAGATCCTGGATGAATTAGGAAAACCAGGAGCGCTGGAGTTCAGGACACAGGACGGAGAGACGGTGATCACCGGCGCGGATGTCGAGTCGGCGTCTGCAAGGGCAGGCGAAGACCAGATGGGCAACCGTGAGTATTCCGTGGAGCTGAATCTGAATGAGAATGGAAAAGAGAAGTTTGCGAAGGCGACGGAAGAGAATGTGGGCAAACAGATCGCGATCATCTATGATGAAGCAGAGATCAGCAGTCCGCGGGTGAATGAAGCGATCACCGGAGGACAGGCTTATATCACAGGTAACTTCACATATGAAGAGGCGGATAATCTGGCGGCTACCATCCGTATCGGCGGATTGAAGCTTGAGTTGGAAGAGCTGCGTTCCAACGTTGTGGGCGCACAGCTTGGAGAACAGGCGATCAGCACCAGTTTGAAAGCGGGCGCCATCGGCCTTGCGCTGATCCTTGTCTTCATGATCTTCGTGTATTACCTTCCGGGCGTTGCGTCAGGACTTGCATTATTGATCTATACGGAGTTGGTACTGCTGATCCTGAATGGCTTCAATATCACGCTGACGCTTCCGGGCATCGCGGGTATTATTCTTGGTATCGGTATGGCGGTGGATGCGAATGTCATCATCTTCGCCCGTGTGCGTGAAGAGATGTCGCACGGAAAGAGCGTGAAGAATTCCCTGAAGACCGGTTTCCAGAAAGCCATGTCTGCCATCGTGGACGGGAATGTAACGACGCTGATCGCGGCGGCTGTCCTGTGGTTCCGGGGATCCGGTACGGTAAAAGGATTCGCGCAGACGCTGGCGATCGGTATCATCGTATCTATGTTTACGGCGTTGGTTGTGACCAGATTGATCGTATTTGCGTTCTACGCGGTTGGGCTTCGCAAAGAGAGCCTGTACTACCGTCCGAGAAAAGAAAGAGAGCCTATTCATTTTGTGGAAAAGCGGAACGTATTCTTTATCCTTTCGGTTGTATTGATCGCAGCAGGGATTGCGGTTATGGGAGTGAATTCTTCAAGAGGAAAGGGAGCGTTTGCATACGGCCTTGAATTTGAAGGCGGTACGTCTACGAATGTAACCTTCAATGAGGATTATACGATTGATGAGATCGATGAGAAGATCGTACCGATCGTAGAAGAGGTTACAGGGGACCGCAACGTACAGACTCAGAAGATCGCAGGGACCAACCAGGTGATCATTAAGACGGTAACGCTGGGGCTTGATAAGCGTGAAGAATTGAACCAGGCGATGAAGGATGAGTTCGGTGTGGATGAATCTCTGATCACGGCTGAGAATATCAGCGCCACTGTAAGTAATGAGATGCGTCAGGACGCCGTTGTCGCGGTTATCATAGCGACAGTATGTATGCTTCTGTATATCTGGTTCCGGTTCAAGGATATCCGGTTCGCGGCAAGTGCGATCCTTGCGCTTCTGCACGATGTGTTTGTTGTGATCGGGTTCTATGCGATCGCAAGGATCTCCGTGGGCAATACATTTATTGCGTGTATGCTGACGATCGTGGGTTATTCTATTAACGCGACTATCGTTATCTTCGACCGTATCCGTGAGGAACTGCATTATCAGTCGAAGAAGTCCGAGCTTATGGAAGTGGTGAATAAGAGTATCACCCAGACACTTACGAGAAGTATCTACACATCATTGACAACCTTCGTTATGGTAGCGATCCTCTTCATCATGGGCGTCAGCTCTATCAGGGAATTCGCTGCGCCTCTGATGATGGGTGTCGTATGCGGAGCGTATTCTTCCGTATGTATCACAGGAGCATTGTGGTATGTGATGCGGATGAAGATCGGAAAGGCTTCAGAGAGCCACAATACGAAAAAGTAAATGACAGAGGGGTTGTTGCAAAATATCTGCTGCACACGGTATATGGCATATGGATCGGGTTATCCTGCGCATATATTATGGGTAAGCTGCATTTTGCGGCAGCCCCTTTGCTATATGCCGGATGTCTGGTGTTCCGGAAGAGGAAGGATGGAGGAAGAGAGAATGGAACGTTGGGTGCTATTGAGAAAAGGTGCGGATTTCAGTGCGATCGGAAGGAAATTCGGGATCAGTCCGCGGCTGGCTTCTCTGATCAGGAACAGGGAGGTGACTGGGGAGCATGAGATAGACAGGTATCTCAATGGAACGATCGCCGATCTGCATGACGGGATGCAGATGAAAGGGATGGATCAGGCGGTAGATATCCTGCGGGAGAAGATCGAGAGCCGGGAGAAGATCCGCGTGATCGGAGACTATGATATTGACGGGATCAATGCGGTGTACATATTATTAGAAGGAATAGGAGCCCTCGGCGGGGATGTGGACAGCGATATCCCGGACCGTGTGAAGGACGGATACGGACTGAACGTGGAGCTGGTTGATAGGGCGCACAGGGAAGGGATTGATACGATCGTTACCTGTGATAACGGTATTGCGGCGGCTGACGAGATCGCATATGGGAAGAGCCTTGGGATGACGGTTATCGTGACGGATCATCATGAGGTTCCGTATGACGACGAAGAAGGAGAGCGGTTTTATCTGCTCCCTCCGGCGGATGCGGTGATCGATCCGAAGCAGCCGGGGTGTGAGTATCCGTTCAAAGGGTTGTGCGGCGCCGCCATAGCATATAAGCTGGTGGAAGCGCTTGGCGAAGCGATGGGACGGGACGCGGATGAAATGGATCATCTGCTTGAGAATGCTGCGGTCGCGACTGTGGGAGACGTCATGGATCTGGAAGGGGAGAACCGTATTATCGTGAAGGAAGGGCTTCAGATGCTTAGCCGTACGCAGAATCCGGGGTTCAGGGCGTTGATGGAATGTACGGGGATCGCAAGAGACAAGGTCCGTGCCTATCATATCGGCTTTATCCTGGGACCCTGTCTGAATGCCAGCGGAAGGCTTGACACGGCAAAAAGAGCATTGGGGCTTCTGCAGGCGAAGGATAAGAAAGAGGCAGATATGCTGGCGGGAGATCTGAAAGCATTGAACGACAGCAGAAAGGAAATGACTGAGAAAGCGGTAGCACAGGCAAAAGAACTGGTGGAAAGCACGGGCATGGGATGCGATAAAGTTCTGGTCATCTATCTCCCCGGATGTCATGAGAGCCTGGCAGGAATCGTAGCAGGAAGGATCCGGGAGAGTTATTACAGACCGGTTTTTGTGCTGACGGACGCGCAGGAAGGCGTGAAAGGCTCCGGACGGTCCATCGACGCCTATCATATGTATGAGGAACTCAGTAAATGCAAAGAACTGCTGTCCCGTTATGGAGGACACAGGCTGGCGGCAGGATTATCATTAAAGAAAGAGAATGTGGAGCCGCTCCGCCGGCTGCTCAACGAGAACTGCCGGCTGACCGAAGAGGAGTTGTCTGAGAAAGTAGTCATCGACATGGAACTGCCGTTTGCCTGTGTAACGGAAGCTTTCGTAGAGGAATTGTCTCTTCTGGAGCCCTTCGGAAAGGGGAATACCAAGCCGGTGTTCGCGGCGCGTGATGTGGAGATCTTAAGCGGGAGGCTCATGGGCAAGAACCAGAACGTTTTGAAATTGCGGGTGAAGGATACGGCAGGGACTATGATAGAAGCCATGTGTTTCCATGAGGCAGAAGGACTTCTGCATATGCTAGAGGAAAAGTATGGTAAGGGTAAGGTAAAAGATATGCTGGAAGGGAAGAAATGCCATATGACGATGTCCGTAACCTTTTATCCGGATATAAATGAATATCAGGGGCGGATCACTCCCCAGATCGTACTGACGCATTACAGGTGATATGCAGTCTTGAAAATCACGGAAACTAATGCTATACTAAAAAAAGTATTTGAGAATAGGAATGGAGAGGTTGTTATGAAAAAGATCGAAGAGTACGTAAGAAGTATTCCGGATTTTCCGGAGCCTGGAATTATATTCCGTGATGTAACCAGCATCCTGCAGGACGCAGACGGACTTTCGCTTGCCGTAGACCTTATGCAGGAGAAGCTCAAAGGGGTAGAGTTTGACCTGATCGTGGGTCCTGAATCCAGAGGTTTTATATTTGGCGTGCCGATCGCGTACAATCTGCATAAGCCGTTTGTCCCGATCAGAAAGAAAGGGAAGCTTCCGTGTGAGACGGTATCCGTGGAGTATGAACTGGAATACGGGACCGCGCAGTTAGAGATCCACCGGGATGCGATAAAACCAGGGCAGAAGGTAGTGATCATAGACGATCTGATCGCAACAGGCGGAACGAATGAAGCGATCGTCAGGCTGATAGAAGGGCTTGGCGGAGAAGTAGTCAAGACCGTGTTCCTCATGGAGCTGGCGGGACTGAACGGAAGAGACAAGTTAAAAGGATATGATGTGGAATCTGTGATCGTATATCCGGGGAAATAATGTACTGGTTACATGGGAAATGAGAAAGGAAGGAGGCGTTAATGTGTCAGGAGTAACAACTTATGAAGCGGTTGACGACCGGATCGCGGCAGAAGCGATCATGACGGATCATTCCAAGGGTCTTGAGATTGTAGATGGCCATGCTGTAAAGGCGCCGGGGGATTATGAGAATCCAGAACGGCTGTATGACGTGTTAATCGCCCGTATCCGTAAGTATCACCCGTCTACGGATGTGACGATGATCGAGAAAGCATATCGTCTGGCGGCAGAGGCGCACGGGGATCAGTGCCGGAAGTCAGGAGAGCCTTATATTGTCCACCCGCTCTGGGTTGCTATCATATTGGCGGATCTGGAGATGGATAAGGAGACGATCGCGGCAGGGCTGCTCCACGATGTAGTGGAAGATACACAGATCAATGAAAAAGAGATCGCGAAGGATTTCGGCGAGGAAGTGGCGCTTCTGGTAGACGGCGTCACAAAGTTGGGAAGATTGTCTTACTCATCGGATAAATTAGACGTCCAGGCGGAGAATCTGCGTAAGATGTTTCTTGCTATGGCGAAGGACATCCGTGTGATCATCATCAAGCTTGCGGACCGTCTGCATAATCTGCGCACGCTGCAGTTCATGAAGCCTGCAAAGCAGCAGGAGAAGGCAAGAGAGACGATGGATATCTATGCGCCGATCGCACAGCGACTTGGTATCTCTAAGATCAAGACGGAGCTTGACGATCTGGCGCTTAAATATTCACAGCCGGAGGTTTTCTTTGACCTTGTAGACCAGATCAATGACAGAAAGATGGAACGGGAAGAATTCGTGCAGCAGATCGTGGATGAGGTTTCTGCGCATATGAAGAACGCGGGGATCGAGGCAGAAGTCAGCGGACGTGTGAAGCATTTCTTCAGTATCTATAAGAAGATGGTGAACCAGGATAAGACGGTGGATCAGATCTATGACCTCTTTGCGGTCCGCATCATCGTAGAGTCGGTGAGGGATTGTTATGCCGCGTTAGGGGTGATCCATGAGCTGTACACGCCGATCCCGGGACGGTTTAAGGATTATATCGCGATGCCGAAGCCCAATATGTACCAGTCTCTTCATACGACGCTTATGAGTTCCGTAGGGCAGCCTTTTGAGATCCAGATCCGGACGGAAGAGATGCATAAGACGGCAGAGTATGGGATCGCGGCGCACTGGAAATATAAAGAATCCAACGATGGCAAGAAGAATGTAAAAGCACAGGAAGAAGAGAAGCTTAGCTGGCTTAGGCAGATCCTGGAGTGGCAGAGGGACATGTCGGATAACCGGGAATTCATGAACCTGATCAAGGGGGATCTGGATCTCTTTGCGGAGGATGTATATTGCTTTACGCCGCAGGGGGATGTCAAGAATCTGCCGAATGGCTCCACGCCGATCGATTTTGCCTATATCATCCACAGTGCGGTGGGTAATAAGATGGTGGGCGCCAGGGTGAATGGGAAGCTTGTGAATATTGATTATAAGATCCAGAACGGCGACAGGATCGAGATCCTGACTTCGCAGAATTCGAAAGGCCCCAGCCGGGACTGGCTGAATATCGTGAAGAGCACCCAGGCAAAGAATAAGATCAACCAGTGGTTCAAGAAGGAGTTTAAAGAAGACAATATCGTCAAAGGCAAGGAGTTGATCGCCTCGTACTGCAAGGCGAAATCCATCGTCCCCAGTCAGGTTCTCATCTCCAGGTATCAGGAGATCGTCCAGAAGAAGTATGGCTTCAAGGACTGGGAGTCGGTGCTTGCGGCGATCGGACACGGCGGGCTCAAGGAAGGCCAGGTGGTAAACCGTCTGGTGGAGGAATACGGCAAGGAGCATAAGCAGGAGCTTACGGACGAGGATGTGCTTGAGAAGGTGGCGGAAGCGGCGAAGAATAAGGTGCATATCGCCAAGTCAAAGAGCGGGATCGTTGTGAAAGGCATTGACGATGTCGCCGTACGTTTCTCAAGGTGCTGCAATCCTGTTCCGGGAGATGAGATCGTCGGATTCGTGACCAGGGGAAGAGGTTTATCGATCCATCGGACAGATTGCGTGAATATGCTCCATCTTACCGAGGTTGAGCGTGCGAGGCTGATCGACGCGGAGTGGGAGAACGATGTGGCGGAGAAAGCCGGCGGGCAGTATCTGGCGGAGATCAAGATGTATGCTTATGACAGGAAGGGGCTTCTTATGGAGATGTCCAGGATATTCACGGAAGCGAATGTGGATGTGAAGTCCATGAACATCCGTACCAGTAAGAAGCAGAGTACGGCGACGATCGAGGCAGGCTTCATCGTGCACGGAAGAGATGAGCTGGAGTGGATCGTGAAAAAGCTTCTCCAGGTGGAAGATGTAATAGATATTGAAAGGACGACGGGGTAACCAAGAAGATGAAGGTAGAACGTTTTTTGACAGGAATTATCAGTACGAATTGTTATCTGGCGATCAACGAGGAGACGAAACAGACGGTTGTGATCGATCCGGCTTCCAGTTCGCCGAGCCTTATGAACCATATAGAAGCGGAAGGGCTTAAGGTGGAAGCGATCCTGCTGACGCACGGGCATTTTGACCATATCATGGGAATTGACGGTTTTCTTAAGAAGTATGATGTGCCGGTATATGTGCATGAGGATGACAAGGAGATGATGAATGATCCGCAGCTGAACCAGTCTTCGACCTATACGGCAGGGTATACATTCTCGGGTGCGGAGTGTATCAGGGACGGGCAGGTGCTGCATCTTGCGGGAAATGATTTTGAAGTGTTCCATACGCCGGGGCATACGCCGGGCTGTTGTTGTTTTTATGTGAGGGAAGAGGGCGTGCTGTTCAGCGGGGATACGTTATTTGCGAATTCCGTAGGGCGTACGGATTTCCCGGGAAGCAGTACGTCGGCGCTGATCCGTTCGATCCGTGAGAAACTTTTGCCGCTTCCGGACGAGACCCGGGTATATCCGGGACACATGGGAGAGACGGCGATCGGCCACGAGAGAGAGCATAATCCGTATATATAGCAGGTAGAAAAGAATGGAGCAGAGTCGGGATGATTCAGATTGTATGTAAGAGCGAGGCATATACGTATAATGTGTATCATATCGTGAAGGCTTTTTTCCCATCTGAAGAGATGATCAGCAGGGTGGAGGAAAAAGCCTCTCATTATGTTATGGTACAATTACCGGACGCGGGCAGGATCCTGATTGGAACAGGAGAGACGGATATCCGGACGGAGGCGGTCTCTGATGAACAGATCCAGCCGCTGACGGAAAAGGAGCTTAAGTATCAGATTGATGTGAAGCTTTATCATGAACTTAAGAGGGTGACAGGACGGTCTCTGGCGTGGGGGATCCTGACAGGAGTCAGACCCACTAAGATCGCCATGGAGAAGGCGGAGGAAGGGTGGACGAAGGAGCGGTTCGTTCCCTGGTTTCAGGCGGATTGTCTGGTAAGCCGTAAGAAGGCGGAGCTTTCCTGGGAGATCGCAAAGCGTGAGCAGGCATTGCTTGAAAAGCTGGATTATGAAGAAGGGTACAGCCTGTATGTCGGGATCCCGTTCTGTCCGACTGTCTGCACTTATTGTTCTTTCGGTTCCGGAGCGTTAGCCGACTGGGCGGACCGGGTGGAGGATTATCTGGATGCTCTTGTAAAGGAGCTTGTCTTCATCGCAGAGAAGTCTTCTAAGAAAAGGCTGAATACTATCTATATCGGCGGCGGGACGCCGACCACATTGACAGCGTCCCAGTTAGAACGGCTGCTCGGGTGTATTGACAGGTATTTTCCCAGGGAAGATCTGTTGGAATACACGGTGGAGGCAGGACGTCCGGATAGTATAACCAGAGAAAAGCTTGAGGTCTTAAAGCGGCATGGCGTCACCCGGCTGTCTATTAATCCACAGAGTATGCAGCAGAAGACGCTGGATATCATCGGAAGGAAGCATCGGGTGGAAGAGATCGTAGAAGCATTTTCACTGGCACGGGGGATGGGATTCGATCATATCAACATGGATCTGATCGCCGGGCTTCCGAAAGAGACGGCGGCAGATATGGCGGATACGCTTCGTCAGATCAAGAAGCTTGCGCCGGACAGCCTGACCGTTCATTCTCTGGCGATCAAGAGGGCGGCGAAGATGGAGTGGGAGGATCTTAAGACGGATGCGGATGAGATATACCGGACACTCTCGGAGATGATAGAGATGTCAAAGGAAGCGGCAGGTCAGATGGGGCTTCTGCCTTATTATCTGTACCGGCAGAAGAATATTGCGGGGAATTTTGAGAATGTCGGCTATGCAAAGGTTGACAAAGCGGGAATATACAATATACTTATTATGGAGGAGAAACAGTCTATTATCGCAGCCGGCGCGGGAGCGTCTACCAAGATCATATTGAAAGAACCGATTCCCATGCCAGGCAGCAAAAAGAAGAAGATGACCCGTCTGATGCGCATCGAGAATGTAAAGGCAATTGATGCCTATATCAGCCGCATCGGCGAGATGACGGAACGAAAAGGAGAATGGCTATGGCGTTAAAGAAGAAACCGGTCACCGGGATGAAGGACATGCTCCCGGGAGAGATGGAGATCCGGGACTATGTGATACAGTTGGTGAAGGAAACGTATAAGACTTATGGGTTCCAGTCTATGGAGACGCCCTGTGTGGAGCATATAGAGAACCTCTGCAGTAAGCAGGGGGGAGATAATGAGAAATTAATCTTCAAGATCTTAAAGCGCGGCGAGAAGCTTAAGATCGAGACAGCGAAGGCGGAAGACGACCTGGTAGACGGAGGACTGCGCTATGACCTGACAGTGCCCCTCGCCAGATATTACGCGAATCACTCTAATGAGCTGCCTTCGCCTTTTAAGGCAATGCAGATCGGCAATGTATGGCGCGCAGACCGTCCGCAAAAGGGAAGGTTCCGTCAGTTTATGCAGTGTGATATTGATATTCTGGGCGAACCGTCGAATCTGGCGGAGATAGAGCTGATCCTGGCGACGACAGCCATGTTGGGGAAGTTGGATTTTAAGAATTTTACCGTATGTATCAATGACCGTAATATTCTGAAAGCGATGGCGGCATACAGCGGTTTCAGAGAAGAGGATTATGACGAGGTGTTCATAATACTGGATAAGATGGATAAGATCGGCGCCGAAGGCGTGGCCGCAGAACTTCAGGCGATGGGAAACAGTAAGGAGCAGGTGGAGACATATCTTAATCTCTTTCAGGAGACGACGGCAGATGCAAAAGGAATCCGCCGCCTGAAAGAAAAGCTTGGAGACTGTCTGCGTGACGAGACCGCAGACGGGCTTGAGATGATCATCTCAAGTGTAGAAGCGGCAAAGGATTGTGAATTCAAGATCTGTTTTGATCCGACGCTGGTCAGAGGACAGTCCTATTATACGGGTACGATCTTCGAAGTCAGGATGGATGATTTCGGCGGTTCCGTGGCGGGCGGCGGACGGTATGACAAGATGATCGGTAAGTTTACCGGACAGGATACTCCGGCATGCGGGTTCTCCATTGGCTTTGAGCGGATTGTCATGCTTCTTCTGGAAAATGGTTATAAAGTTCCGGGAAAGGGAAGCAAGAAGGCATATCTGTTGGAGAAGAAGCTTCCGAAAGAAGGGGTGCTTAAGGTTCTGGAACTTGCGAAAGCAGACAGAGCGGCAGGCTGCCAGGTATTGATCGTGAATATGAAGAAGAATAAGAAGTTCCAGAAGGAACAGCTGACGGAAGACGGATACGGAGAGATCGTAGACTGTTATGCAGATTCCTGGAGGGAAGTTTTGTAGGTTTTTCGTTTGGATCAACGACAGATCTTATATGACAGGGTAACAAACAGTATGATTATTAGAGAAGGAGAATGAGAACATGGCAGAGTCAATGCAGGGATTAAAGAGAACTCACAGATGTGCGGAACTGTCTGTCTCCAATGTAGGAGAGACCGTGACCGTCATGGGTTGGGTGCAGAAGAACAGGAATAAGGGCGGACTGGTTTTTGTGGATGTAAGAGACCGTTCAGGGATCCTCCAGGTCGTATTCGAGGAGGGAAAATCAGATGCGGAACTGATCGAGAAGGCGGCAAAGCTTCGGGCGGAGTATGTGGTTGCCGTTGTGGGAACGGTAGAGAAGCGTTCCGGCGCTGTCAACGAGAATCTGGCGACCGGAGAGATCGAGATCATCCCGGCAGAGCTTCGGATCCTTTCCGAATCAGAGACACCTCCGTTTCCTATCGAGGAGAATTCCAGGACAAAGGAAGAGGTGCGCCTGAAATACAGATACTTGGATCTCAGAAGGCCGGATCTCCAGAGAAACCTGATGATGAGGAGCCAGGTGGCGACCTTGACCCGCCAGTTTCTTGCAGAAGAGGGATTCTTAGAGATCGAGACGCCGATGATGATCGGAAGTACGCCGGAGGGGGCAAGGGATTATCTGGTTCCAAGCCGTATCCATCAGGGATGTTTCTATGCGCTTCCCCAGTCGCCGCAGTTGTTCAAGCAGTTGTTGATGTGTTCCGGGTATGACAGGTATTTCCAGCTTGCAAGATGCTTCCGTGACGAGGATCTGCGTGCAGACCGTCAGGCGGAGTTTACACAGATTGATATGGAGTTGTCCTTTGTTGACGTGGATGATGTCATTGACGTCAATGAACGGCTGCTCGCGAAGCTTTTCAAGGAGGTTCTGGGGCTTGAGGTGGCGCTTCCGCTCCCGAGGATGACCTGGCAGGAAGCAATGGATCGTTACGGCTCTGACAAGCCGGATATCCGGTTTGGAATGGAGCTTAACGACGTGACGGAAGCAGTAAGAGGATGTGAATTTGCCGTATTCAAGGGGGCGGTCGAGAACGGGGGTTCCGTAAGAGGCATCAACGCCAAGGGTCAAGGCGGTATGCCGCGCAAGAAGATCGACAAGCTGGTGTCCTTTGCGAAGGATTACGGTGCGAAGGGGCTTGCCTATATTGCGATCCAGGAGGACGGTACAGTGAAGTCTTCTTTTGCGAAATTCATGACAGAAGAAGAGATGGCGGCGCTTGTTCAGGCAATGGGCGGAGAGAACGGAGACCTTCTTCTCTTTGCGGCGGATAAGAATAAGGTTGTATGGGATGTCCTGGGCGCGCTTCGCCTGGAGCTTGCACGCCAGATGGAGCTGCTTGATAAGAATGATTACAAGTTCCTGTGGGTGACGGAATTCCCGCTGTTAGAGTGGAGTGAAGAGCAGAACCGTTATACGGCGATGCATCATCCGTTTACGATGCCGATGGAAGAAGACCTCGAGTACATTGACAGCGAGCCGGGAAGGGTACGCGCGAAGGCATATGATATCGTACTGAACGGAAATGAGATCGGCGGCGGAAGTGTCAGGATCTTCAACCCCGAGATACAGAACAAGATGTTCGAGGTACTTGGGTTCACTCCGGAACAGGCACAGGAGCAGTTCGGATTCCTCCTGACCGCGTTCAAGTACGGAGTCCCGCCTCACGCAGGGCTTGCCTACGGGCTGGACCGTCTGGTGATGCTGATGGCGAAGGAAGACAGCATCCGCGATGTGATCGCATTCCCGAAGGTGAAGGATGCCTCTGATCTGATGACCGAAGCGCCGACGGCAGTCGACCAGAAGCAGTTGGATGAGCTTGGGCTTGTGATCGCCGGGCAGGAAGAGACGGCGGAATAATTACAGGCGTGAAATAAGTATGGAAAAAATCACTTGACTTTATTGTAGTAAATTGCTAATATAGTAACGTACTATTTGGAAAGCGTGACCGACAGCATCTTATGATGTATGGTTTTGCATACGTGAATGTATGTGTGCGGCGCTTTTCAGGAGGCGAAAAAATAAGTCTGAGGTGAGATTTTATGAAAAAGTGGATTACGGTTTTATTAGCGTCAGCCATGGTATTTTCCTTGTCTGCATGCGGCGGTTCAGGAGACGGCAAGAGCTCCGGGGATTCGGACGGAAGCGACATGGATTATGTGAAAGAGAAAGGGACTTTGGTTGTCGGCATTACGGATTTTGAGCCGATGGATTACAAAGGAGACGATGACGAGTGGATCGGATTTGACGCAGATATGGCGAGAGCATTTGCAGAGAGCCTGGGTGTCGAGGCTGAATTCGTAGAGATCGACTGGGATAACAAGATCATGGAGTTAGACGGCAAGACCATTGATTGTGTATGGAACGGCATGACGCTTACCAGTGAAGTGACTAGCTCGATGGAATGCTCCAATGCGTACTGCAACAATGCGCAGGTAGTCATCGTTCCTTCCGATGTGGCGGACAAGTATCAGGATGAGGACAGCCTGTCTGAGCTTACCTTTGCTGTAGAGGCTGGAAGCGCAGGAGAAGAAGCTGTGGAAGGGCTGGAGCTTGAATTCACATCTGTGAAGGCACAGGCAGATGCTTTGATGGAGGTTTCTGCAGGAACGTCCGACGCGGCGGTAATTGATTCTCTGATGGCAGCGGCTATGGTAGGCGAAGGGACAGGTTATGAGGATCTTACATACACTTGCGGATTGAATGACGAAGAATACGGAGTAGGTTTCCGCAAGGGATCTGATCTGGCAAAAGCGCTGAATGATTTCTTCGCGTCAAGCTATAAAGACGGCAGCATGATGGAGTGCGCCGAGAAATACGGAGTACAGGCTGCGATCATTGAGCAGTAGAGAAAAGGGCGGAGCTGTCCGCTCTTTTTTCCCGCAAAGCAACGAGCTAAGCAGCAGAATCAAAGGAGAAAGCAGGTTACAGATATGGGACAGATCATGGAGCAGATGCCGGTGGTTGTAGAGGCGCTGAATGTCGGTTTCCTACAGACGTTAAAACTTTTTTTTATCACATTGATCGGGGCATTCCCATTGGGGCTGATCATTGCATTCGGATCAATGTCGCGGTTTTTGCCGCTCAGTTTATTCAGTAAATTTGTTGTCTGGATCATACGCGGGACGCCTCTGATGATCCAGCTCCTTATTATCTATTATTTCCCGGGGCTGGTACTGCATAACCCGATCTGGGGAGGCGGCGAGACAGGACGGTTCCTGGCGGCGTCGTTCTCGTTTATTTTGAATTATGCCTGTTATTTCTCAGAGATCTACCGCGGCGGTATCCAGGGTGTGCCGATAGGGCAGGAAGAAGCCGGACTGGTACTTGGTATGACGAAGAGCCAGATCTTCTTCAAGATCACGCTGCTTCAGATGATCAAACGTATCGTACCGCCTATGTCGAATGAGATCATCACACTGGTCAAGGATACTTCATTGGCAAGGATCATTGCATTGCAGGAGATTATCTGGGCAGGGCAGGCATTCATGAAGGGTTCCCACGGTATCTCAGGAGCGATCTGGCCGCTGTTTTTTACGGCTGTGTACTATCTGATCTTCAACGGTATCCTGACGCTGCTGCTTGGGCGGTTGGAGCGTAAGCTTGATTATTTCAGATAAAGGAGGGCGGATAGGATGTCAATCTTGGAAGCAGAACATATATGTAAGACCTTCAATCACACAGAGGTATTGAAGGATATCAGTTTTTCGCTGGAGAAGGGACAGGCGCTCTCGATCATAGGATCATCCGGAAGCGGGAAGACGACGCTCCTTCGGTGTCTGAATTTCCTTGAGACGCCGGATAAGGGAGTCATCCGGGTCAACGGCGAGACTCTGTTCGATGCGGACGATCCGTCGACGAGACAGGAAGCGGCGATCCGCAAGAAGAGGCTGCATTTCGGCCTGGTATTCCAGTCTTTTAACCTGTTTCCGCAGTATACGGCGATTCAGAACGTGATGCTGGCGAAAGAACTTCTGGCTTCGGAGCAGCCGGATTACAAGGCAAGGAAGAAGGAGATCCAGGAAGAGATCCGGGCACAGGCAGAGACCCTTCTTGTGCAGATGGGATTAAGCAACCGTAAGGATAACTATCCGCATCAGCTCTCCGGGGGACAGTGCCAGCGTGTCGCGATCGCAAGGGCGTTGGCTCTGCAGCCGGATATCCTGTGTTTTGACGAGCCTACTTCCGCACTGGATCCGGAGCTTACAGGAGAGGTTTTACGGGTGATCAAGGAATTGGCGGATGAGAATACCACGATGGTCATCGTGACTCATGAGATGGCATTTGCAAGGGATGTGGCGGATCATGTGATCTTCATGGATGATGGGATCATCGTGGAGCAGGGAGATCCATTACAGGTGTTCGAGCATCCGGCAGAGGAAAGGACCCGGCAGTTTTTGTCACGGTTCACACAGGGGTAGTATTTGGAGAATAGAGAAGATAAGGGGCGGCTGCGAAATATGGTGTATATATTTCGCAG
>OFFP01000148.1_pt1 | contig 56836 bp, 79 predicted proteins | sample 1521431 | NCBI WGS metagenome assembly OFFP01 (sample SAMEA3504104, study PRJEB24116) | mouse gut metagenome | biome: mouse gut; feature: mouse-associated habitat; material: faeces | place: Denmark | collected 2011
CCATCTTTTCCAGATAGCCCCGGATGCGCTCGGAGTCGGCCTCGTTCTGCTGGCAGCCGTAGGTCTGAGTATAGGCGAGAGGGGGACCCCCGGGACGCCCCTCATTCAGCTTCCTGATCTCCGCGCAGAACTGCTTTTGGCGTTCGATTTCCTCCGCGCTGATCCGCTTGGTGGTCCCTCTGGTATCACTCATTGTCCCCGCTCCCTTCACGGAAAATATCATCTGCATCCCCGGCGGCGGAGAAGCGTTCATAGAAGGTCCTGGCGTCCGCTCGGCCGATAGGTGTGACCTGGTGGACTCCGCCTTCCCACATCGCATAGCTGACGATGAAGTACCGGCCCATCTGATCCCGGTATAACTCCTGGAACATCATGTCATCCTCACCTATGCGGGTGTTGCACAATGGCTCGGACGTGGCGGTGTCATAGATGATCTTGCCCTCCATCTTGCGGACCCTCGGCCCGGCCGGGAGTCGGAGTCCACTGGAGGACCCGGGCTTCACGATCCGCAGCTCATAGCCCATGGCCTCCATGACCTTCCTCCAGTCCTCTGCGGAGAACGAGTTGCGGTTCAGGCGGCCGGACAGGTTTTGGGAACTCCACCCCATCCGACGGCATAGCTCCGCCTTGGTCATCTTTTCAGTTTTCAGGTAGACCTTTACAATTTCGGATACGGTCAATGTGATCCCTCCCTGCGCTGACGCGGCTTATTATACCATTTCGATAAACAAACGTCAATTTTGTTTTTGATTTAACGATAAAAAATCTTTTTGATCCACTTGTACCGATCAGCGAATGGAACAAACCGTTTCCCCGCAATAGGGCGGAGGCGGCGGTCAAGCTTTTCCTGGAAGTAGTCGGCCTCGGGCCCGTCCTCCAGGGCACCGTGGTACTGGTCGAACTTTTTGCCCATGGCATCCACGATCTTTGCAATCCGCTGGGCGCCGAACACGTCCTTGCCCATGACTTCAGGATCGTTGAGCGTCACCATCAGCATATCGGTCATGTACTGGATGTACGTTTCCTTCTCGGCCTGTCGGTAGGCGTTGATCTCCGTCCTTCTCTTCTCCAGATATGCGTTCTTCCCGCCCTTACTCATGGCCTTCTCTGCCTTTCCTGAGCCTATCGGGAAACTCCTGGATCAATGCCCGGTCTCCCCATGCAGCCTTCAGCTCCTTGCTGTCCTTCATCAGGATCGGGATTCCGTTCATGTGTGCGTGTCCGGCCAGGCCCATCAGCCAGTCGCGCTCCAGGTGTGATTTTACCTTCTTTTCGCGGTTCCCGGTCTCAGCCCCAACAATGATCCAGTCAACCGGCTGATTGGCGAAGTCCAGGTCGATGGGGCTCATCATCGGCTCAATGCTGACAAACCTGTGTGCGAACTCGGGAAGCTCATCTACCCTGTGCAGCTCCTTCAGGTTGGTTACTGTGGTCCCATACCAGAAATTATCGGCCCGGGGCAGAAGGGATACATAGTCCAGGCTCTTGTACTGCTCCGGGAATTTTGTCAGGAAGAGGTAGTTGTGCTGAGGGGCGGCGAGGCAAGCATCCATGACCTCCATGATCCAGCGAAGGGGCACCCAGGGTCCGAACAGGTCAGCCATGGAGCAGACGAAGATGTTCTGCCCTTTTCTCATTTCGGCCGGCTCACCCAGGCGGTAGCGGTGAAACGTGGGGTCGAAGCCATACGGGTACGGGTCCACCCTGGTGTCCTGCGTCGCTGTTCTCGGCTTCATCATCGGTTCACCCAGGAAGTGCTCCCCGCCGTCACCGTTTCCATGGCCGAAGCGGTTGGCTATATTTTTTGCGTAGCAGTATGGACAATCCCTCTTGCATCCAGTGACGGGGTTCCAGGTGACATCGCACCAGTCGATTGCGGTTTTGTTCATTGCAGTCACTCCTCCGATTTCAAAATAGGCGTTGTTGTCTATTTGGCGGCTCAAAGTTCATCCATAGCACTTCAAGGCGTCTTTCCGATGTTTGGGCAATAGCTCCTATCTCATCGCGGTGCCACCCTCTCAGGGCCTCATTATACAACTCGCTATCATAACCGGATAGGAGCACAGGCCCTTTATGAGCCTTCAGAACGTCAAGCAGTTCGATGTGATCCTGGTCACTCAGTTCGTGCCTATACTGCTTCCTGTTCCGTGTTGATAGGAGATACGGTGGATCAGCATATATCAAAACGCCAGAATAATTAAACCGCTCAATCAGCTCAACCGCCGGCTTTTTTTCGATCTGTACTCCCCGTATCCTCTCGGCAGCTTGCATAATGGTTTCTGGAGTTTCGCACCAGTATCGGGCGGCGTAGGCCATTTCCCGGCCTTGAACATCGTTTTTCCACCCAACTTTTTCTCCAGTGGTGCGGAAACCGTGTCCCATCATCATTCTAACGTAGAAATTTACAGCCCTTTTGAACGGGTCCTTCTCTGTATACTGGTCCGCCCAGGCTTGGTCGTAAACTGCCCTAGAGTACGGGGTCCACCGGATTGCATGAGCCAGCATCTCCGGGTCTCTGCGTATCCAGTCAAACAGATTTATCACATCGTCATCAATATCATTGACGGTTTCGATGTTAGACCGCTCCTTTGAGAAAAGCACCGCGCCGCTTCCAAAAAACGGCTCCAGATAACTATGGTGGGGCGGGAAATGAGCAATAATCCATTGGGCGACAGACCACTTTGCGCCAGGATATTTGATAACAGATTTCATTCACGAAGCCACCATCCCTTCCAACTCACGCATTGTATGGATTTCTTCTCCGCACCACTCCGGCAAATTGGATCGTACCAAAGCAGTGGCGAACGGGGGCGGCACAGCATTTCCGCAGCGGGCTACCTGCTTGTTTTTCCCATAGGCAGTCCCGGTGTAATCGCGTTCGATCTGGTAGTCAGGCGGGAAACCGTTTGCCAGATACAACTCCCTGGGCGTCAACATCCTCAGCCCGATGTCTGCCATGAAGTACATGACCCCTCCGATGTCGAAAAGGATCACCTCATCGTCCGACATTGAATAATCGCAGTATGTATTCAGCAACTCCCGGATTTTCGGCCAGTTCTGGAGGTCTGCGCCCGGGAATACCTTTACAATCTGGGCCGTAACTACTCCAAAATGGCCTCCTCCTGCTGTTATCGTCTGGACCGGTTCCTGCATCCCATGGCCAAGGTTGTCCCCCTTCATCTTGACCATATGGGCCGTCTGGAGTGCGTTGTGATCAACGGATGTGACGGTAGGAAGGGGCTGAGTTACTTCGGTGCCCACCACTCCGCCGAAGTATTTGGAGAGGTTGGCGATAGTCAGCCCCGCGTGGTCTTTGGAAAGGATGGTTGGGGAAGGCTCCATAACATCCTGGCCGACCCCTTGACCGTAATACTTGACCATGCTGGCCGCCGCCAGGCCATACCGGTTTGCGGCGTCGATGGTCATAATAGGACCGGTCACTCCCTGGCCTCTGACCCGCTCAGTCTGCTCCGTGTGATATTGGATCATTGCGGGGCATATCACGCACTCTTCAGCCTTTGAGACCTGGGTATGTGTGGGGGCCTCAACACTTCGGCATCGGTCCCCACCGCCCGTCTGTCCAATAGCGGATAGCGTAGGGGCTATCAGCATTTGATGACCGCCGGTGGTGATTGTGTTTACTGGATCAGTTGCGGCCGTACCTCCGGCGTTTGTGTTGTTGTGCATAGTCAGTGGTGCCATCAGCGGGGATGCTACCCCGTATCCGTGTTTTGCCGTAATGGTCTGGAGGGGATCGTCAGCACCCTGTCCCCGGAATCCGCCGGCGTGGTTTACTGTCACGATGAATGGGGAGTCCGTTTTGATTACAAACTTGTCCACTCCACGGGCCACCCTCCGCATGGTGTTGGGGCGGAGGGGGCGCTGTGCTGTGATGCCATAGCTGGTCCTGATCTCATCCCTGGTAGCGAATATGGACGGGGTTGGAAGGGTCCAGTCGATGATCTCCGCTGCGCTTCTCCATGGGAGCTTATTCCCGGTTTTGACTTCCTCGCTGTCCCTGGGTGCGTGTGTCGGCTCCGGCCAGGTGATAGGCTGCCCATCGCACCGGGCCACCATGAAGAAGCGTTTCCGGGTCGTAGGAGCACCATAGTCTGCCGCCACAAGCTCCTTCCATTCTACGGTATACCCCAACGCCTCCAGTTGGCTGACAAACCGGCTGAAGGTCTGCCCAGCCTTTGCCTTTACCGGTCGCCCACGTCGGACCGGGCCCCAGGTCTGAAACTCTTCCACGTTCTCCAGAATGATGACCCGGGGCCGGACTGTCCCGGCCCACCGGAGGACGATCCACGCCAGCCCCCGGATGTTCTTGTCCACGGGCTTCCCGCCCTTCGCCTTGGAGAAATGCTTGCAGTCAGGGGAGGCCCACAGGAGTCCGACAGGCCGCCCGGCGCACACCTCTTCCGGGTCCACGTCCCACACACTGGCCTGGAAATGGGTGGTGTACGGGTGGTTCGTTTTGTGCATCAGGATCGCGTCCGGGTCATGGTTGATGGCGATGTTCACCGGCCGACCACAGGCAAGTTCAATTCCAGTGGAGGCACCGCCGCCGCCGGCGAAGCTGTCCACTATGATCTCATCCAGTATGCTGATCTGCCCCCTGTTCACGACTCCGGCACCCCCTCCGGCTTCTGGCGGTAAGGTAGCCACGACTTATCGTAATCGGAGAAAAACAGCCATGAGCCATCTGTGAACGATATTTTGGTGTCATAAACATTTTCGATGACTCTCCAGCGGCACTCCTCCGGAAACAAATCTCGCTGTGTCCACACTGGCTCTCCCTTCATCCCCCTGAGTTGGTCAAGGGTCAGCGGATCATTAGGCGGGCTCTGGTTCCAGATAGCTCGGACGGCAAGCCGGTCCTGGGCCCATCCGGGATCAATACAGGCCAGGCACTTCGTACACCAGCAGCGCCACCGCTCCCCTGCCTTGTGCTTGTACCGTTCGTAGACGATCTCGGTATTGCCACAAATCCAGCAGGGCTTCAGGTAGGTATGGGGATCATCCTCAGCCGGCTTCACGATCTCGATACTGCCATCCCCAGGGCCACCATGAGGGGGTGCGGCCAGCTCCTTGTACTTCTTTAGCTCTTCCTCTGTCCGTCTGAGCCATTCGACGTTGACGTATGTGCCGCCCAGGGTGGAGTCCGGGACCTCTACCGCCGTGGCGGAGTCGTACAGGTCGATGATCTGATTTGCACGATCCCACATCGGATCGTCACTCAGGAGGCTATACACCGCCTCGGTGAAAGTGTCGCGGTAGCTGTCATTGTCATAGAGTTTCACGTTTTACATCCTCCTTCTCGACTTTCTGGCATCGGGATAAACCGACATTGTTCGGAGCAGAAGAGAGCAACGTGCCGACAGGCGATAACGGCCAGTGTGGCGTCTGCCATGAAGTCGGCAGCGTCCTGGGCGCCCATACCGTCCCCGTTCAACCGCAAGAGTAACTGTGCCACAACGGGCGCGACCATCTCCATGTGATCCGCCGCCTCATTCCACCGCTCCGGTGGAAGAGCTTGGCCGATTTTGACATCGGTGATCTCAGCCATTATGTGGCACCCCCTTCCGCTCCCATTCCAACAGGAGGTTGTGCCCGATGTCGCCCACGATCCCATAGAGGGACATCAGCTCCAGGAAGCGCATGAAGGTCAGCCCGGCTTCGTCAAGCCTGGCCCGGAACGTCTTTGCCCGCGCCGTGGCTTCCTGGATCGCGGCCTCTTCCTTCGCCGCATTCTCAGCAGCGAACTCCATCAGCAGGGCTTCCGGGTCAATCTCCCCGTCAGCAATCCCCTGGCAGAACGCCTTTGCTTCCTCCAGGGGGAAGTCGCGGTGGCCGCAGGTGGTAAAGCCCAGGGTGTCAATGACCTTGTGCCGGACCTTCACAATGTAGGTGGAATCCACATCATCAACTCCACGAACATCCACCAGCTCGAAGATCAGGTTGCCGCGCTGGGCCTCATACGTTCTCCCGCCGTTTTTGGTGCGGAAGAGGATTTCCTTGCTTTTCGGCATCTATGCCAGCTCCTTTCTTTGCCCATTTCAGGGTGGATAAATCAAACCTTGGCAATCAGCAGCATCACTTCATCCGTGGTGATCGTGCCGCGTTCGTACAGGTCAACAGCCCGCTTTATTGCCGCTTCAAGCCGCTTTTTGTGCTCTGGCCTTATCAACTCATTTCCGAGCAGAGATTTGATTTTGTCCTGCGCATAGGCAGTTACATATTCAGGCATGGTATTCTCCTTTCCGGCCCCATACCAGGTTGGGCCATACTGCCTCGCTCAGGCGGTTAGGGTACTCTCCGTCCCGGACCATGTAACGGTCATGGACCTTCGGCGGGATCGGGCGTTCCCCTCCCATTGGATCACAAGCTGCGAAGAGGGAGAGCTGGACCGGTGCAGACATCTTCTCTCTCAGGAGCGAGTACCAGTAAATGATGTGATTGCGGACCAGGTTCATGTTGTAGCCGTCCGGCCAATGAGGATCGCGGCAGCCTCCGGCGGCCAGCTCGTTCCAGCGCCGGAACTCCCGGTTGACCTCTTCTCTGATCTGAGCCTCTGTCATACGCTCAGGCGGAATGTACTTTCCCATAGGCACCTCCTACCAGCGGATTTTGTTCTTCTGGCACCCCTGCGGATACATGGCCTCCGCCATGGGGCTTGCCTCAATGGATCGCAACTTCAGACCGGCGGCCTCCGCTTTTGCCCGGACGGTCTCGGGGAAGGCCCAGGCGGTCTTGATGGTCTTTTGCATCCCGTCCGGGTGGAAGTAGCGGATAGGCTTCCCGGCGGCCTTGTAGTAGACCACAAACATAGTCAGCAGTCCTCCTCATCGTCCCAATCGGGAAGGCTTTCCAGATACCTCTCAATGAACGGGATGTGCGGGAACACGAAGTCGGCAATCAGGCAGCCGACGCCCAGGATCAGCAAGTACCCTGAGATAATAGCAAGAGCTACCACCGCATCCCCGATTTGCTCCGGTGTCATCGCCGCCCCCCCCCTAAAAGTTGTAGTCATAGTGCTCATGCCGGCCCCGGCTGATCCTGATGGAGCCGTCTGAGCCGGACTGCCAGCAGCCGTTTTTCTCGGACCACCGGCAACGGATGATCTCCCCGGCCGGGTCCCGCTCATAGGTCCAGGACTGCTCCTCGCTGTTGGTGCAGATGGCAGAGAAGCCGCCGGGCACCCATTGAGGCTTGAAGCTCGGGTCGCGGATCGCCTTGTCCCGCTGGATGGTCAGCGTTTTGTCCGTCCTGGAGATGATGGTACAGGCGTGTGCGTCGCTCCAGAGGTGCATGGTCACACCGTCGCCCACCTCAAGCTCCCGGTTCAGCTCCCGGTTGAAGTCGCTCTCCAGGCGCTTGATCCGGTCCTTCCACTCCGACCCGTACTGCCGCCAGAACTCAGCCCACAGTCTGTCGTGATCCTCAGCAGTTTTCCGGTCCGGGTTCTGGTACACCATTCGCTGGATGGTCTCATCATACTCGGAGTTGATAGCGTCGATTTTGGCTTTGATCTCCTCGGACTTCTTCGGGGCGGCAACCTTGGCCCCGTCCTGTATGACGGCCACCAGCGCCCCGGCGTTCATCCGGCGGGTATACTCCTTGCCGTTCTCCAGGACGGTGACAGTGACGCTCTTGCCGGTTTTGGAGGGGGTGACGCTGACAATCTCGCCGGTCTCCCCGTAATTGTAGAGCCGCGTCATACCGGGTTTGAGCTCCCTGGCCTCAATGGCGGGCTGAGGTGCGCTGATTCCTTGCAGCTTGATGGTTTTCATAGCCGTCCCTCCTTATGCGTTCTCGGCGTCCTTGATGGCCTCGATGATCTCAGCGTCGGTCGGCTCATAGTCGCCGTAATCGAACAGGTCAAAGAGAAATTCATCGTCGTGCTCTTCCAGGCTGATGTCCAGGCCGGCGGCCTCGGCAATCTCCAGCACCCGCGCCCGGGCGCTATCCCAAAACTGGCTGACTCTCTCAATATCGTTCATGGTTACATCCTCCGACTTGATTTTTTCCTGCCTTTGTGCTACCCTGGAAGGGCAGGAGGGAAGGCAGGTTCCCTCTGCCCCTCTTTTGGGGTTAGGCTCCCTTCTTGCTTGTGAGGCGGTGGAGGGGGCCTAATTTTTTACTGGCTTTCGCCAGTCTGCTGGGTCGTGGTCTGCTTGATCCCGGTTGCGATGAACTTGATGCACTCGGTAGCTTCCTTCTCGGAGTGCCCGTTGGCGGTCAGCCAATCAATGAGTCTCGCGGCTTCGATAGCGGTCATGCTGTGTTCCTCCATTGGCTTATCAACCTCCTGCCCGGTTGTGATCCCCGGCCCGTAGGGGCTGGGGTGGTCCCGGACTTGCCTTTCGGTAATTCCGTTCCCATGCTTATATTATAACTTACCAAACGGTAATTGTAAAGCGTTTTCGTTAAATTCCTAAAATTTTTTTATCAGCTTTTTCTGAACAATGAACAATCATCCCTGTTTTTGGGCATAAAAAAAGAGCTCCCCCGCCCCGGTTTCTCCAGGGTGGAGGAGCTTTATTGCTAAACGGTAATATTTTGATTTCAGTCCACCAACTCGAATCTGTGCTTTTGAGTGGCCTCCGGGTATTGCTTTCGGTCAATTTCTTCAGCAAACATATGATAAGGGCGAACGAATAGCCCGAATTTACCATATTGGGCCTGGTAAACAACCATCTTTTCCTCAGTCTCGGTATGTGTTGCAATCCCGATCACTTTATACAGATTGCCTCTGAAGTGCCGATAATAGCGGCCTTCCAAAATCTCTCGCTCTTTGTGTTCCATTTCTACTCCTTTGGCTCTAATGTTGCAATAAACACAATAAATGCGGAAATAATTAGCGAACCAAAAATAGCAATCCACAAACCCTCTGGAGGAATGAGATTTGTAACTTGATTAACAACTATTCCGACGAGAAATGCGAGGAAAATGGTTTCGATAATGAGGGACAATTTCAAGGCTTGAAGCGCCCTTCGCTTGTGGGATTTTACTTCCTCATCAACCCGAGCTTTGGCCTTTGCCAGTTCTTCTTTTTCAAATTGTGGGATAGCATCCTGCAACACTTGATGCTTAAATGCTCCAAGAATATTATTAAGTTCTTCCTGAGAGATATTGCCCGGATCGCATTTGTGACGGGCATAATACTCTACTACCCTATCAAAAAGCGTTTTTTCCTCCATTTATCTATCTTCTCCCTCAATCATCATTTGAGGCGGTCAAAAGATCATTAAAAAACTTTTTTCCTTCCTCAGTCCATCCAGCTTCACCAAATTTTGCGCCACGGAACCCTTTGGATGAAGATTCTTGCTGGTACGCAGCATTTTTCTTGTTTTTATACCACAACGCTTCAGTGGGAACCGAGGAAAGTTCTTCAAATACAAACTGTGCAATTTTCAAACCAGGCCGGAGGAGAATTGTATTCGGACCAACATTACGCAAGCCAATATACAGTTGGCCCTCATAGGTCGGATTGCAATGTTGATCGGCTATCAAAATGCCCGCTCTGGTAAAGCGTGTCCTGGGACGAATGTGAGCGATAAGTTTCTCTGGAACGTTTACCTTCTCGGCTAACTCTGCCAGCAAATACTCTCCGGGATAGAATAGGTATCCATCCTGGCCGATTCTGATCTCTTCGTACATATCGTCCAAGTTGCGTTTTTCAGACGGATCAACGACTTGCTCAATCCGCCTTAACACAGAGATGTTGCCAGACATACTAACGTCATAAGAGGCAGCCTGAAGATGATCCTCCAAAAAGGGCTCAATCATTGGGGTGGTTGTGTTTTGAATATATATCCTAATTTCCTTATCACTGAGAATCATAGATGCTCCCCCTCTGTGTTTTTGGGCACAATATATAGTGGTACAAGCCTACATTAGTAGCTTCATATTATACCTTCTGTTTAATGCTTTGTCAATAACTGCACAAAAATATGGCAATATTTTTTAGGTTGCTTCCGTAAATATCAACAAATAAATCCCTTGTTGAGTAAATTATAAACCGGTAGTTTCACCAAGGGAAAATAAAAAGCAACCGCCCCTCTGTCCCCACAGTCGGCGGTTACTTCTTGCAACTAATCAAGCGGGTCCGACCGAATATGGACGGTATCCCTATATTTTTAGTATAACTCCTATCCATCGAAATGTCAACCGGAATTTCAACGGACTGTCCGCCAGACATTCCACCGGATGGATCATCTCCAGAAACGAAAAAAGCGCCCCCGACCGTGTAGGCCGGGGGCGCTGTATCATTTCTTGATGGCGTTGATTTGCTCGATGGTCTGTTTCAGCTTGTCGAAGCCGTACATCGCCGCGTAGGCGACGAAGATGCCCAAGACCACCGCACCCACGATCATATACCAGGCGATGCGGATGTCCATGATCTGGCAGAAAGCGAAGAAGGCCAGCAGGGTGACGGTCATCGCCACCAGGAAGGCCAGGATGTTGGTGGGGAGCTTCTGCCACACCAGGCCCTTCAGGACCTCGGTGATGATGTTGGTGACCACCATGAGCACCAGCACCAGGAACAGGATGATGGAAATAACAACAGGGATGTACTGAACAATAGCTTCCATGATTCTTCCTCCTCAGCTATTCGGTTGACAAAAAATCTTCATTTCAGAAAAACAGGCGCTTGCTCATCAAGCGCCCCCGATTTTCTTGCAGTAGTCCAGGGATACCCAGCCAATGCCGGATTTCAGCTTGCCCCACACGGAAGCGCCCTCCCCGGTAGCCTCGCTGACAATGGTGTAGACGCCGGGGGCGATGGCCTTCTGGACGATTGCGGCGTTGGTGCTGGGACCCTTGCGGATACGAAGATCGGTAGCGGTGATGCGGACCTTGTACGGGACCTTGTTCGCCGGGGCAACGGGGACCGTGACCGCGCCGGATGCTCCCAGCTTGGTGTTCACCTTCGCGGCAATGTCGCCCAGGCGCTCATAGATGTAATCGCCGGGACAAGCCTTGTTGGCAAACCAGCGGTGGACCGTGAGGTTCTGCTGGGACACCTTGCCCACCAGTTTCTTGTCCCCGGACCACAGCAGCTTCTTGATCCCGTTCCGCTGGCAGATGTCGGCGCACAGCTCGATCAAAGCGGCCATAGCCTTATCGGTGATGGCGTAGGGGTGCTTGGAGTCGCTGGCGACCTCGATGGTGACGGCCTGGTAGTCATTAGACTTGCCTGAGATGCCATTGACCCGGATGGGGTTCCCGTTCTTATCGGTCCCGCCGGAGCACCAGCTACGGTCCTTCTCCTCCACGCACAGACCGATTTTGCCGTCATAGCCCACAACGTAGTTGCAGGACGCCTGCCGCTCCGATTTGGCGAAGCCATTCAGACCCCGCTCGGCAGTTACCTGGCCCACATAGCAATGGATCGTGATGGTATCAATGACGTGGTTGCGGTTGGGGGTCCTGTTGGGGGAAATTTTTGTAATGGTAGCCAGGGGGCTGTTGGAGAATCCCATGGAGCTGACACTTCCTTTCTGAGCATATTTGTCAAAATACTTCTGGCCGTAGCTGGCCCGGCGGGCCTTGGCCGTTTCACTCTGATCTGCCGGGCGCTCAAACTGTAGCATGACAGCATCGGAGGCGGCCCGAACAGAGGTGGTCGTTTTTAGAGTGGTCAGCACCACCTTGTAGCCGGTAGACAGCTCCTTCATCAGGAAGTCAAGCTGCATCTCCAGGTCCCCGATGCTCTTCCCTGCGGCCTTCGCATAGGCCAGCAGAGCCTCCTTCCGGCTCCAGTAGGTCCACTGGCACAGGCCATAACCCGCGCTGTCCCGGGCGAAGTTGGTGTAGCTTCCCTTGTCCACCATTTCGGTGTACTCAGCGTCAGCCATGCCCAGCTTGCCCCCATAGCTGTTCTGGAGGTTGTTTGCCCTCAGACCGCTCTCAGCATAGAGATTGCCCATCAGACCGGCGGCACCAGCGTCGGTGAGTCCACGGGCCTTCAGGTAGCTCCAGATTTTTTCTTCCGTATTCACTTATCCGACTCCTCCTTCTTCCCCGCCCTCATCGGGCGAATCATCCTCAGACTGGCTCTGTCCGAACACCACACCCTCGTTGTGCTCGAAAATGTTCTCCACCACCTTCAGGGCGCTTACTCCCAGGATGGTAATGATGGCCCGGTCACTCAGGGTCTCTACGGGGAACGGTTGCTCCAGCACGACGGTCGAGTAGGTAGCGATGACATAGGACCACGTTACCCAGACAAGGGCGAACACTTGCGTGGTGACGAACAGGAACCGCGTCACTGACCGCAGGATGCTGGGCGGGGGCTTCCCCGCCCGCAGCTCCTTCAGCCTCTTTCGCAAGTGTCGGATGGTGGCCTCGCAGTACACAATGCCCAGGGCGATGCCGACCACTAGGGCGCCGGCGGCAATCAGGATCGTTTTCACGCTTTCGCCTCCTCAGTAAAGGGCCTGGATTCCCTGCTCGGTCAAAAAGTCCTTCTGCTCATGCTTGATCTTGCGGGCGTACTCCAGGGCGGCCTTCATGTCGCCGTTACAGTGTGCGTCCGGGATTCGCTGCATGGCCTCCGCCGTGGCCTCTCCCAGCGCGATTGCGGCCCCGGTGCTCTTAATCAGCAGCACCTCATTCTTCTCCCGGGCTTTCTCCCTAGCTTCCATAGCGGCGTCCCGTTTGGTGATCCGGCGCTGAAGCATCCAGGAGCAAAAAGCCGTGATAGCGGTGGGGATGCCCAGCAGCGTGACCAGCCCACCAATGGAAAGTTCAATTACCATGACATTTCATCTCCTTCAGAAAGAATGAGGGCGCACCACCGAAGCGGTGCGCCCCATGTGTTGGCCTATTAGACCTTGACCTCCAGGGCCTCCAGGATGTCCTCCACCTCCTCACGGAGCTTGGCGGGCACCTGCTCCAGGGTCTTTTTGCCTTTGACGATCAGAGTAGCGTACACAACGGCCATGGTCTGCACCTCCTTCCTGAGCAAGATTTTCAGCAGCCACTCCCGGAGCCTACTCATGGTCGGACTCCTTCAGCAGCGCCTCGACATCGGCCCGGAGACGGGCCGGAACGTCTTTGAGCTTCTTCAGCCCCTTGCGGATCAGGTCAGCGTACACCTTTGCCATTACGCCTCACCACCTTCCAGCAGCTCGTACACATCGCAGAGGGCCATCTGCGTGTCGGTGAGCTGACCCTCCAGGCTTTCGACCTTGGCCCGGAGCTGCTCGTTCTCCTCCTGGAGCTGCTTCCGGGTCTTCTCCTTCTGCTTCTCCTTCACAGAGTCCTTCCTGATAACATTCAGCCCCATTACTGGAACCCTCCTTGCACAGACGTGATGTAGCCGCCCTCCCCGCTGGGACCACGCTCGGCGGTCAGCCGGAAGTTGAAGGCGAAGCCATTGGCGGCGGTCTTGTTCTCGAAGACATAGTTGGCGCCGGTCTTCACGGCGGTGGTGCAGTCCTCCCACACCGGGGTCTCGTCATTGGCGTTGTTCGTGACCTCGACCTTGTACTCGGCGTCCGCCGGGATGAGGCCGATGACGGACAGAACGCAAATGCTGATCTGGTCGTCGGCCGCCATGGGCGTCTCCAGTGTGATAGAGGCCCCGGTGACTTTCTTGGCGAAGACCAGGGTGTGGACGGTGCTGGCCTTACCGTCGCTGGCCGTGATGGTCAGAGTGTGATTGCCGTTCAGCAGCTTCATGAAATACTCGCCGGTGACGTTGAAGCTGTTGCTCCCGTCCAGCGTGGCCGTGAACGTCCGCTTTGTCACGCCGTCGATGGCCTCGGTCACAGTGATCTCATCGCCGTCCACATCGGAGACGGAGTAGGACACCATGAACCCGGCGTCCTTCTCCCCCAGGTCGCTCCCGCTGGGGGAACCGCAGATGATGGCCGGGGCGGTGTTGTTGTTCACGGTCCGTTCCGGCGACACGGTGTAGCTGCTGTATGCGTTGTTGCTGTCGTAGGCCCGGACCCGGTAGGCCACGGTCGCCCAGCCCTTCGTGATGGTATCGGTGTAACTCAGGGTGTTGCCGGTGTAGACCACCTCCCATTCGCCGCCGTCCACCTGCCGCTCCAGGCTGTACCCAGACAAATTACCATCCTGGTCGGTGGCCGCTCCCCATGTAATGGTGAGCGTCGCACCGCCCAGGACGGTATTCGGGACCGTGATGCCATTCGGGGCGGTCGGGGCGGTGTTGTTTACTACCGTCACTTGGCCGCTGGTCTTGTACCCGGACGCCAGCCCATCGCTGTCATAGGCTTTCACCCGGTACATCACGCTTCCCGTGCCAAACGGCACGGTGTTGGTCGTGCTCCGGCTGTTGCCCTGGTAAATCTGCGACCACGACTTTCCGCCATCGGTACTGCGCTCCAGGATATACCCCTCCAGGTTGCTCTCCTTGTCGGTGCTGGCCCCCCAGGACACGGTGATAGTGCTTCCCCCCTGGATGCTGCTGGGGACGGAGATGCTGCTGGGCGTGGTCGGGGCCGTGTTCGTCGATACGGAGCCGTCATCAGAGACCAAGAGAGAAGAGGGAAGTATCAAAGCGGGGCGGATGCCATAGGAGTTCGAGCAGTGGTTCGTGCTGTTGGAGCTGCCATTGGAGCCCACGTACCAAGCGTAGTAGGAGTTGACGGTGTGCGGGGAGCGGAGCCACCAGTAGGCGGCCGAACCGTTGAGATAGGCGAGGCGTTTGTTGTTGGCCGAGGTGCCGGTGCCGTACTCGAAGTAGGCCAGCCTTGCGCCGTCATGGGGCATATAGCTCCAATCGGTCTGGCCGCCGACCTCGATGTTGGACAACAGGAAAATCTTCGCACTCAGGCCGTTCGCCCCGCTGTTGACGCTCATGCTGGTGCCGCTGCCGGGACGGTACGGGATTTTCGCTTGCCTGATCTGGGCCCGGATATTTGCGTCGATCAGGTTGAGGAACTCGTTGTTGAGCCACTTGTGGATGGTGCTGTTGGCATAGTCATTGACGTTGGAGCTATGCCACTGGCGGCTTTCGTACAGGTCTTTCATCAACAACCATGTGCCATTGCAGGACTCGTCGTAGATGGACGACGGCTTCCCCTGCTGGACAACGATGAAGTCCCGCAGGGTGCCATTGACTTTAATCTTGACGATACTGCCAACGGCTTTGCTGCTGAGGGCAACTGATGCCATGTCTTTTCCTCCTTCAAAATTTATTGCCACGGCGGTATGTCGGCCGGCCTCGGGACAGGCGAAAAGGCGCCGGATTGCTCCTGCGCCCTGTGCTGCTTCTTGTAGATGTTCTGCATCTGCTTTACTCGCCGCTTCGCCCGAACCTCCCTCGTCGAGTTGATTTTTCGGTGGACGGGAACCTTCTCGCCGATGATTTCCTCGACCTGCTTGGCATACTTCGTCCGTAAGGCGTGAGTGTCACCGTGGGCCGCATGAGCGTCCCATGAACCGAACTTTTCGAGTATCTTCTCTTTGGTGATGTTCCCGGCGGGATACTCGACCCGCCATATCTTGATGTTCTTCTTGATCCTGTCGATACCGTCCTTGCGGAGCTTCTGGACAACACCGCCGGTCTCGGTCAGGTAGCTATGGAATCCCAGGAAGTCGATGCCGTTCCTCAGAGGGAAGATGCCGGTCTTCTCGTTCAGCTCCAGACCGTAGCTGCCCATGAACACCCGGAAGTCTGCCAACAGGTTCTTCAGGAACTCTTTCGACGGGTGGATGGCGAGGAAGTCATCCATGTACCGGCCATACTTCTTGACGCCGTACTTCTCCTTGACGATGTGGTCAAACTCATCCAGGAACAGCAGGGCGAGGAGCTGGCTGGTCTGGTAGCCCAGGGGCAGTCCCGCCGTGGTGTCGATGTAGATGCACAGCAGCTCATAAATCTGCGGGTCTACTCCCCGGCGGTCAAGCAGGGCCTTCAGCTTCACCTTCAGCTTGTCATGGTCGATGGAGGCGAAGAAGTGGTGGACATCGCATTTCAGCACCCAGCCTTCGGCTGTGCCGTACTGCCGGTAGTAGTCCACCATGAACTGCTTCAGCCGCATCAGACCGTCATGGGTTCCTTTTCCCTTCTGGCTGGCGTAGTTGTCACGGATAAAGCTCTTCGTCACGGCTTCGTACAGGATGTTATCGGTAACGGCATGGAGCACAACCTTGTCCACGAACGCCGGGGCCGGGGCGAGCCGCTTCTTCGGCTCGTAGACGTAGAAAGTCTCGAATTTTCCTGGGATATAGGTCTTCGACGCAAGTATACGGGACAGCTTCTCGGTACAGGCCAGGGCGTTCGCCTCATACTGGGCGGTGCTGACCTTTTTGCGCTTCCCGCTTCTGGCCTCCAGGTAGGCGGCATACAACACGTCAAAAGCGCACATTTCCTGATAGGTCATTCAACCATTCCTTTGCTTCCGCCGGCCGGGGTGTAGGGGAAGCTCCCGACCGGCCCTCATGCCTAACGCCGGCCCTCCTTCCCCCAGGCAGCCAACGGCACCCCCGGCGGGGGTGGCTGGCCTCGGCGTGATGTGTTCGTCGTCGCCCCGTGGCGCAGAGCGGCGACAGGATATGACTCCCTTTGATGATGGCGTACTGCTTTCGCCCCCTTGCGGGGGTTACACGTCTCACATTCCATCAGAGCGGGGCGGATGCCATAGGAGTTCGAGCAGTTGTTCGTGTTGTTGGAGTTGCCATTGGAGTTCACGTTCCAAGCGTTGTTGGAGTTGTTGGTGTTCGGGGAGCGGAGCCACCAGTTGGCGGCCGAAAACGAGTCATACCCTTGATACAAGGCGGGCGCCACCGCCGGGTATCCCTACTGTGTGGGGCGGGTCTGCCTCTCGGCGTTGTACTGGCGGATCGCAGCCTTCACGACCTCGACCTGCCGCTTGTCTGCCTGGGCCTGAGCCTCCTCCCTCAGCTTCCGGGCCCTGCCTCCGTCGTTCTTTCTCCAGGAGGCGGCCATATACTTCACGTCAGTGACCTTCTTCGTCCAGACGCCGGACTTCTTCACGCTGATGATGTGCTCCTCGACACAAATCTGGATGTACTCCAGGAGCAGGGTGCAGCCGTCCAGAACGTCGTCTATCTTCTTGAGCCGTGCGTCATACTCGGTCTGGAAATGCTTGTTGTTCGCAGAATGGACATCCCGAACGATGTTCTTGGCAATCTGCCGCATATCCTCGCCGTAGAGCCGGAACTTGCTCTTGGTGAAGCCCTCGTTGCTCTTTTCGTCTAATTGGTGTGTGACCACGGAGCACACCGACCTGACCTCCCGGATGTCATCGAGCTCGGCGATACGCTTGATAATCGCCCGAACGTCACGCTGGCTGACATCATCGGACACGATCCTTGTCGCCTGATTGGTGTATCGCAGGAGCTCCCTCGCCCTGTTGCCAAGCAGGTATTCCTTTTCAGCCATTTCCGCATCCTCCTTTCGGGCAGCGCCCGGTCATGACGGCGGCCAAATCTTCGGGCCTGCCGTAAAAGATGCAGCAATCGGTCTTGATGGTCAGCCTCCCATAATTTTGACTGTGGGTGATTCCGGTAATGACAAGATCGGTCGTGCGTCCATGGTCACACAAATCGCAGGGTGGCTCCACCGATGTGAACAGGTTCCCGATGATGCAGGACAGCTCATTCGGTGGCCGGGAAAATGTTACTTCCTCCATCAGAACTCAAGCCTTTTCTGGTTGGTGTTCCAGACACCAGTAACCACCAGCCCGGTCAGGCTGTCGAAGGTGACGGTGAACGGGTTGCCGGACACATCGGTGTTATACATCAGCTCCAGCAGGGACAGCCGGGAGTCCATGGCAGCATTGAGGTTCTGGAGGAACGGGTGGGCCTCCATGTCCCCGTTGTGGAGGTCGATGAGCTTCTGGGCCTCCACGAGGAACTGGGGCAGCATGACCACGACGCAGTATTCCTTCACGTCCTCCGCCGTCATGAACGCCTCCGGGGAGTAGTCGATGATGACCGTGGCCCCCTCGCCGACGGTGATGCTGATGGGGAACCGGCGCGTGTCGATGCCGGTCTTGGAGTAGGCGCTCACCCACTGAGGATAGTCTCCCAGGGTGCCGTAGTACAGCAGCACCTCTTCCCCGTCCAGGTCGCGGGCAAAGACGCCAAACTCCCGAATCCAAAAGCCATGGTCCAGGCCGCCGTTCAGATCGGACCGGTACTCCACCGTCATGTGGACGGTATCGCCGTCGTACATGGGCTCGTTGGAGGTGGCGGCGGCCACCGGCTCAACAAGGTCCTGGAGCTCGCCGGGAAACAGCCCATCCGGGCAGATACCGGACCCTACCATGGTCCGGGTGAGGGTGAGGGGCATCTTCTCGGCCAGGATTTTGGCAATCAGGGCCCGCCCCCGCTTGGTGGTGGTGCAGCCGTAGTTCTCGTTCTCAACGGGGTTCATCGGGTCAATAACCATGGGGTTCATGCAAATTCCTCCTTCAATTCTGGTAGTCTTGTCTCCATGATGGTGCCGTGCGAAGCAGCAGAAAAGCGGCCCACCGTGGCCGCCTGGATTTCGGTATCAAAGTCTTTCAGCGTGGGGAGCCGGGTCTCCATGATGGTGCCGACCATGGCGGCGGAAGCGTGGCCCACCACGGCGGCGATCCCCAGGTCCGGTTCGATGACCGGGAGCTTCGTGATACTCAGGCCCCGCCCGATGACCGGGACGACGGAGATGACGGCGGCCGGGAGCTCCGGCTCCAGCTCCGGGAGCTTCGTGATAGCCATTCCCCGGCCCATGACCGGGGTGACGTGCAGCTCCGACTCCATGGGCGGAGACTCCGTGGTGGCCGTGATGTGGATGCCCACGCCGGCGGCCTTGATGATGGGAGCGCGCAACAGATCCTCGGCATGGTCTTCCGGGGTCAAAATCCCGGTGTCCAGGAACATCGTCGCCGGGTATTCCGGGTCTTCCGAGTAGTAGAGCGGCTTTTCCCAGAACATACGGAACGCCTTAATTAGCTCCGGGTAGGTGCAGTTGTTGGTGTTCTTCAGCACCTTGTAGTACAGGTACTTCCGATACACTTCGTCGTCAGATGCGTCCCCCAGGCCGGCGGCCTTTGCGTACTCGGACGCCTCCGCCCTGCTGAGAACGACAATATCCCCAACACCGTCAAGCTGCTTGCCGACGGCATCGTGAATCCACCTGTGCAGCTTCAACTGCATGAAGAAGTCGTACACATCTTGGAGCTGCTTTGCGAGGACATCGTGGAGCACCTGGATGTTCGGCTGGCCTCGGAACTGCTCCAGGGTGTCCTTCTCGACCGACTGGCGGTAATCAAAATCAGCCATCCAGCGCCACCTCGATCATCGTCTCGGAGGTCACAGCCCGTTCCCTGGCGGAAATGGTCTTGCTCCGCAGGTCATAGCCGTCCGGCGTGGCGGCCTCGTCGGTGCTGGTGAACATGGTCATGTCGATGTAGGAGATACCGGGACAGGCGGCGTAGATGGCGTCCAGGAATTTCTGGGGCACGATGTCATCTCCGCAGTTCAGCTCGTCCATCCTGGAGACGATGGCCTTCTTAATGCGGTCAGCGTAATTCAGGGGCAGGTCTTCCACGGTGCTCTGGGTGATGCCGACCCTCATCCATGCGTAGACGTAGGTGGGCCGGTTGAAGCGGATGGTTATGTCCTCCCCGTACTCCCCCGGCATCTTCACCACCTCATCGCCGTGTGTACTGATGCCGCCGGACTTCCTGGCGAGAATCTGACCGGCGATCTCCCTGGCGTCTCCGCCGTCAACGACAATCTCGATGCTGTGGGGCGGCCTGCCATAGCTGTCCCACTCGTTTGTGTCGTTCTCATACGGGGCCACGCTCTTGACGCCCTGGACGTTCTGGAGGATGGCGCTGCGGATACTCTCCAGCATCCGGGAGGAGCGGTTGAAAATCTTGTCGGCGTAGGACTTCCGCAGCTCCCGGTCGGTCTCCTCCTGCCGCCCAGCGATATACGGGCACAGGTTCGTGCATCGCTGGAAGTCGGCGTGGCCCTGGACGATGTTCGTGATTGCCTCGTAGGGCAGAACGATGTCGCCGTTCTGCTCGCTGGCGAAGTTGATGATGGACGTGACCGTCTCCGTGGTCAGGTTCTCCGTCAGGATCATGGCGTAGCTCTTGGTCTCGTCCACGGCCTCAATGGACAGCAGCAGGTTCTCGGAGTCCACGGTGGCGGTAAACTCCTCGCTGGCCTCCAATAGCTTCTGGAGGCCGCTGAGAACATCAAGGGCAGACGTTTCCTTGGCGGGGGTATAGGAGAATAAGGTGCCGTCGATGGACACGGTGTAGGCCGTAGTAGACGCCATAGAAACGACTTTTACTGCGGCCCTGTTGAATGAGCTCCGGGTGATGGTGGCGGGGTTCAGCAGAACGAAGTTGGTCTGCGGGTTCGTGGCGGAGGCGATGATGGTGGACGTGTCCAGCGGCGTCCCATCAACGCCGGTACAGTGAATCGGGTAGTAGGAGCGGGCGGCGGTCTCCCGGACGGTTCCACCGAACTGGCAAGCGTTGTCCAGGCTGATCCCCTCCGCAGAGGACGGGTACATGGAATCGTAGATACCCTTGCCCAGCTCCCACAGCTCCGCCACCTTGTCGCTGAAATTCGTAACCAGGACATTGAGCTTCGATTTCGGGTTGAGCCGGGTGTTCACGCCCCAGCCGTCGGACAGGCCGGTGTGGATTTCGTCCATGATGGTGTCGAGGCGCTTGATGTTCACGCCTCTCTCTGTGATGCCGTACTCAGGCATTGATTTTCACCTCGTCTCTGATAGTCTCTTCATCCGTGACGGCCTCGAAGCGGACGGTCAGCGTCCGCTCCTTCACATCATGGTCAAGATGCACCTCGTTCACGGCGGTCACTTCATCGACCGACATGATTTCGTCACGGATGGCCTGCCGGATTTTGACCATGTTCGGGTTCTTCACCAGAACTGTCCCCCAGTAGTCCAGGCCATTGCCGGGGCCAAGCCGCCATTCGCCCAGGAACCACCGGAGCCGGATGATGATGGCCTGCCGGACGCTCTCGGTCAGGGATATGTCCCCGGTCTCGGACACCTTCAGGTCGCCGTCACGGTCAAGCAGGATGTCAAGCACATTGGATACCTCCTTTCAAAATCGGCGTAGGATTGCGTGGTGAGGCCAGGAAGGCGGTGTACGGGCTCATGGTGGGTAAGGTGTTGGGTCAGAGAGGAAACGCCCTGTGGCCGCTTAAAATCGCTCCTGGGCTATCCTCCGATGAACACGTTGCCGCTCCCGGCCTGGACAGCGCCTCCGATGGAAACAGCATCGCCCACACGGGCGGCCGGCTTCCCGTTGATGAAGACGGTGCCGCTCCCGGCGGCAATCACGTCCTGGTGGCCTGGGTGCGTGACGCAGCCGTGGGAGGCGTAGTGGTCGCCGACACGACCGGCGGGTCGCCCATTGGTGAACACATTCTGGCTCCCCTCGACCAGCGGGACAGGTGGGCAGGCGTCGTGGCCGGTGCAGGTGTCTCCCTGCCGTGTAGCGTTCATACGCTCCCTCCCTCATGCTTCTCCGGGTCACCACACAGCTTGCCTTTGTCATCAACAAAGCCCCATTTGAGGACAGGCTGATCCAGCAGGCGGTTTCCGCACCATTGCAGCAGCTCTTGGGCGTCGGCTATGGTCATTCCTTCCAACTGCCTCAAAACAGCTACCGCCCTCTCTTGGTCTTTCTCATTCATACACAGCATTTTGCTTCCTCCAATCAGTTTTTGCCCCATCGGGGGTAAAGCAACAGCTCCAGCCTATCGGCATATTCCGGGGAATACCGGCGGTACTCTTCAATCGCACCCTTCAGGCAGGGGCGCTTCATGCGTCGCCTCAGCCTCGCCCTCATGTGCCGCCGGAGCCGAACAGCGTCAATCTGGCGAAGAATCTCTTTCACGATTTTCATTCCGTCCTCCAATCTCAGTTCAGGTCAATCCTCCCGGCATTGACCTTGAAGCTGTCGCTGGCGTTGATGACGAATTTCTTGCAGTCTGCTTGGATAAGGCCGTCGCTCTTGATGGTAAGCCGGGTGCCGCTCACATCGGCGATGATGGCGTCCTGTTCGCAAGCCTCGGCCACAACGCTGTTCGCCGGGGCAAACAGGCCGGGGATGCAGATGGCGTTGGTCAGGTCAAACTTCAGGTTGGTGCCGGTCTCCTGGCCGTACATCCAGTAGTCGAGCGACTGCTCAGAAATGACGAGAAGGCAGCCATCGCCCGGTTTGACCGGGAAGCCGATGGTTGCCTTCTGCCCCATGTGCTGCTGGAATACGACCGGGACGCCGGTGATTTGCGGATAGTCGAGGATGTTCCCGCCCTTCGTGGTGTACTTCATGACGGGCTTGACGGTAGCCTGCCCCTTGGCCGGGTCATAGGACACGATTTTGCCGGGGACGGCGGTGTGGATGTCTTCAGCCGCCTTCTGGGCGGTCTCCTTTATCCGGCTGACGAGCTCAGAGTTCATAGCCTTCCTCCTCTCAGGCATAACAAAAACCGGGGCGGATCAACCGCCCCGGCCTTCATGCCGTTCAGTTCAGTCATTACTTTTGAGCCAGTCGGGACGCCAGCCGTCCTTGTAGGCAGCACGATACTCGTTCAGGCTCATGCAGTTTGCGCCGGTATCATCGTCAGGCTCTTTCTCCTGGAGCCAATCGTCCTCCCATCCACATTCGGGGCAGATGTCGTAGGAATCATGGCTTGGGAACTCATACTTTCCGCACACAGGGCACTTATGCTTGGTCTCAGCTTTCGCCATCGCCTGTCGCCTCCTCCGCTTTATGCTTGTCGAAGTATCGCTGGGCCCGTTCAAGGCTGAACGTCCGGTTCTTCTCGCTGTATCCGGGGTTGAAGCAGGTCTTCACATAGCCACCTGGGAATCCCTTTGCGAACTCGCCAGTCTTCGTATCGAACCTGCAAATGGCTCCGTCTTTATCCAAATAGCCGTCTATGGCCCCGCCGCACTTTTGCTTCAGGAACGTGATGGCGTGGGCCTCATATTCGCTGTCAGTCATACTCGAATACATCCCGCCATGCTTTTTCCTCTTCCATGCAAGGGTTCTTTTGTGCTCAAAGCCAACGCACGGTACGTTCTCTCCACGAGCCGATGCCGCCGGGGCAGAGCCTCCAACCTGTCCGGGCACCCCATTATGATTGAAGTTCCCGGAGCCGGGGCCGCCGTCCGATTTTAGGGGTAACTGTATCTTATCACTGGAAAACTCTGTGTCAAGCGGTTTCCCGTCAGTATTTTTCAGTGACTCCAGTTTTTTCAGGGCGATCCGGGCGGAGCGTCTGGCCCTGTACCGGATAATCGCCCGTTCCAGCTCGCTCGTTCGCTGATCCATCCTGGTGGCCTGCCGTTCGTGGTATCGCCGGACGGCCTCGGTGTTTTCCTTGCTGGTCATATCGCAGTGCCCTCCTCTCAGCCTACCTTGACGACCACATGGATGGGGATGCCGGGGTGGCCCTTGCTGGCGGCCTCGGCCATCTCCAGGAACTCATCCAGGCTTTCCAGGCTGTCAGCCTTTACCTCCACCGTCAGGGAGACGTTGCCGATTTTCACGTCCTGTCCATTTTCCATCGTCATTTCACCTCCAGCAGCCTCGCTTTACATTGCCATGCCGTTCCCTCCGTGTCCCCCTCGATGCCGATGCTGTAAACACGGAAGTAGCCGGTCACGATTTTGCTCTTCAGGTACACATAGTCGTCCACACCGATGGCGGCGTTCATCAGGAACTCCACGTCCCAGCCTTCCACGTCCTTCTTGCTGTCATCGTCGGCGGTGACGGTCACTTCCTTGGGGTAGCCTATCATGCCGGTCTCCTCGGACAGCACGAAAACCTCCTGGCTCATAACGTCCCCAGGCTTCTTGATTTGCAGCACCCCGTTCTGGATGCTCCAGCTCAGGTTGGAGGTCTTGCAGATCACGCTCAGCACATCCTTCGCCATGCCGACGAAGCTGTACCCATTCGGGATGTCGGCGAACTCGGCGTTGTAGGAGTAGGTCACAGCCACGCCCATCTGGCCCGCCACATCGTCCAGGATCGTCTTGGAGTTGACCTTGCCCTCATACGACAGCGAGACGTAGGTGTCCTTGGTGGCAATCAGGCCGTCCTCCACCTCCACGGTGGTCTTTTTGTCGGTGCCGTCCATGTTCGTGGACACAAAGGAAACGCCGCCGGCGAAAACCAGCGGCATCCTGCTTCCATATCCGGCATGAAGGGCGACGGCGCAGTCCTTCATCTTCAGCATGGCCTTGTGTTCATCGTTCAGGTTCCAGATGTCCAGCCGTGCCGTGTTGGAGGTTTCGAGGTCGGTCTTCTCCAGAGAGAAGGCTATATGCAGCTCCGAGGTCTCGAAGCCGCTCCCTCCGGCGGGGCCAATCATCAGCCGGTAGGAGCGTCCAAAATTCTCGCTCATCAGCGCCACCCCTTTCAACTCAAACCGAGCATATATTATCTATTCTTTTACTGTTACTGTTACTATTACTATTAGCACGTGACAGTCGCAGGACTGTCACGCTCGATGTCACGTGACACCTCTTAATTTGTAAAACACCTGATTTATTTTCGGAAATTTGATACAAATTGTTCGTTCTCGGGCGGAGGCCCAAAAACAGAAAAGCGAGGCGTCACAGTTTTCGAGTGTGACAGACCATGTGACCTCGGGTGCGACAGTCACGTGACAGTCACCGTGACCGAGCATCAAAAGTTATGTGTGGGCTTAACTTTTCCACAGAATATCCAAAAACTACCTGTCACGTGACAGTAGGCGTGACCGTCACGGTGACGGGTTTTTCGGGCATCACGCCGGGGCGAAAATGAACTGCGCTTTGCTGTTCTTGAAGTCCTCCCTGCCCACCGCCTCCAGGTTGCTCATGCAGCCGAACACGCCGCTGGGCATATTGTCATGGCCCATGAACAGGTTGAGGGGGAAGCCGGGGGCAATCTTCACCATCTGGACGATGGGGGCGCCCTGGGCGTCGTTCAGGCCGAAGTACCAGCGGCCCTCGGTGTCGTTGTAGGTGAAGCGGATTTGATACACCGTCCCGTTCAGAACGATGCGGGAAACGCTGTCGTTCATATCGGGGACAGCGATGATGGTATAGCCCATAGCGTCAGCCTCCAAAATCAAAGTAGCTGGTGGCCGGGGTCGAACCGGCCCGCCGGGAGAAAGGATTGAAAGCCCAGCGGGTGAACCGTCACCGCCAGCAGGTAGGCCCCGCCGCCGGTAGGCAGCGAGGCCGGGGTTACATCAGGCCGATGCTTGACGCCACATTGTAGAGGACGGAGCCGTTGGAGCCGCCGGAGCTCCCGCCATTCGACCCGCCGGATGAGCCACCGCCAGAGCCGCCAGAACCAGAGGAACCACCGCTCCCGGTGGAGCCCCCGGAGCCACCGGAACCGCCAGCGGTCGTGCTGGCAGTCCCGGCAGCGGCCTTGGTGCTTCCGCTTTTGCCGTAGGAGGCCGGGATGGAGGTTGTCTGGGAGGCCGTGGTGCGGATATGCTTCAGGGTGATGGGTACTTCCCTGGCGTAGCCGTACTCGTTCGTCCTGCTGATCTTCAGGCTTTGGATAGCCATGTTGTTGTACTGGCCCGTCGGCGTAGTGACGGACACCAGCGACTTGGAGTAGTACAGCTCTTTGAGCTGCTTTACCACAGCGTCCACCCGGCCAGCGCCGCCGAAGCGGCCCTTAAACGTGACCGGGCGGTCAGACACGAACAGGGTCAGGTTCAATATCTCGGCGCTCAGGATGATGGAGTCCCCGATGGTGAAGCCGCTCTCCACAACGTAGTCCGGGGAGCTGGCCTCCAGCGAATACTCCTCGCCGAGCATGGCGTCGAACTCGATGCCGTTGATGCTCACAGGCTGTTTCGTTGCCATACCTTCACCTGCCTATCACGAGTAGGCCAGCGCCCTTGCGAGAGCGCCGGTCGTATCATCTGCTGCGGAATCGGCCGCCTTTGCGATGTTCTGCTGGGCAGCGGCGTCGCCGTGGAACTCTTGGTTGATTTCCGAGTTGAAGTTGACGACCTTGCTGACGGAGCTGTTGTTGGTGGCGTTGTTCAGGGTCGAGACAGAGGGCTTTGCGGCCTTCGACAGAGCACCCATGCCGCCGACTACGGTGTCCAGCACATCCCGGAAGCCACCGATGCCGCCCCTCGGCTTCGGATTTCCGCCGTTCGGGTCAGGATCGGGGTCGAGGTCGATGTCGTTCACCTCATCGGACATATCGCCGGTCAGGGCCTTGATGGCGTTCCCGACGACAGACTTGCCCTTCCTAATGCCCTGGGCCATCAGGTTCATCATATCGGGCATATAGGTGTGGAAATTGGACAGCGGGCCGTCCTCCGGCTCCGAGAAGCCGAGGAACGACTTAATCTTATCAGCGACACCCTTCACGGCGTCGCCGACTGCGCTGACTGCGCCCGTGATGCCGTCCACGATGCCCTGGATGATGTCAGCGCCCCACTGGAGGGCCTGCTCCGGCAGCGAGGTTATCCAGTCTATGGCGGCCTGGAAGCCTTCCACGATGGTGTCCTTGATGCCGGTCACGGTGGTCTTGATGCCTTCCCAAATCGTGGAGAACACACTGGAAATGACGCTCCAGATGGATTGCAGGATCGTCCCGATGATGTTCAGGATGCCGTTCCAGACATCGGAGAACAGGGCCTTCACGTCCTCCCATAGCTGCGACCAGTTACCGGAGAACAGGTCTGTGAAGATGGCAAACAGGTCAACCAGCACATCGAGGATGGTGCCGAAGATGGCCTTGATGGTGTTCCAGACGCCCTCGAAGTACGCCATGATGGTGCCGCCCCAGGTATTCCAGAACGCAGCCAGCGCCCCGAACACAACCGTTGCGATGCCCTTGATGGCGTTCCATACTGCGGACAGGACGCCCTTGATGATATTCCAGATGTTGACCAGACTGGTCATCACCTGATCGCCGTGCTTTGCCCAAAAGCTCTGCAAGGCCCCGAAGATACTGGTGGCTACGGACTGGATGACGTTCCATGCGGCCAGCAGGAAGCCCTTGATGCTCTCCCATGCCGCAGTCATCTTCTCCCGGACGGCCTCGGTGTCCACCCCGAGCTTTTCGAGGACGGTGCCAATGACCGAATCCTTCCCGTTCATGAAGTTGAACAGGTCAAAGAGAACAGCGGCGATGGCGGCGATAGCTACGACAGCTATGCCGACCGGGCTGACCAGGGCATTAAATGCGGCCCCGAGGCCCTTTATCCCTCCCCCGGCGCCCTTGAACGCCTCAGTGGCAGGCCCCAGGAACTTCTTCGCCGCACCGACAGCATCGTTCACCTTCTTGATGGTGCCGACCACCTTCTCGGTGGCCCCCTTCGTGACGAGGAACACGCCGACGAGCTTGGCGATGGCGCCGGCCACCTTCACGACCATCCCCCAGTTTTCAGACAGCCACTTGGAGAACTGTTCGAGCTTCCCTACGGTGCTGGTGACGGCGCTGGATACGCCCTGCGTGATGGACTCCCCGTTCTGCTCCCAGAACTGCCTGATGGCACTAAACAGGCCGCCCACCGTGTTTCTGATGGCGGACGCTGCGGTGTCGAACACCTTCCTGATGGCGCCCCAGGCGTTTCGTATTCGCTCTCTCAGGGCGTCGCAGTCCACGCCGGTCTTTGCAAGGATGTTCCCTATCAGGGAATCTTTGCCCTGCATGAAGGCGATGAAGTCCTCCACGATCAGGGCCAGGACGAGGGCCGCTGCGGCAGCCACAAGCATGGCCGCTTTTGCGCTGGTCAGCAACTTCACAACGGCGGTCAGCCCGGATATGATTTTGCCGAAGTTCATCACACCGAACAGAGCCGCCGCCGTAATGCCGAGTATGCGTAGTATCCTCTCGGCGCCGCCTATTTTCTCGGCAAAGGCGCTGAATCGCTGTATACCGTCTCTCAGCAGCATCAGGCCCTTTGTGCCGAAGCTCAGCACCTTCTGGAACGTCGGCAGGAAGAACTGCCCAACTATGGTATTTACCTCCTTCAGCATTGCGTTGAATTGCCGTGAGGTACTTTCGTAGGAGCCGAGGCTTCTTTCACAGTCCCCAACGGCATCCTTGCTTTGGCTGAGGATGGCATTGTAGTTGACCTGCATCTTCGTGAGCTGATCCAGCTTCTCATAGGAGCCGGACAGCCCCATCTCCATCATGGCCTGCGCCCTTGTCGTATCGTTTAGGACAGCGCCGAGGGCCCGTGCCGCTTCGGATTCGCCCATGACGGCCTTGGTCATGTTGTTGACGGCCGAGTCTTCGTCCATGTTGGCGAACGATGCAAGGTCAAGGGCAAGGGAGGTCATCTGCTTGGACAGCTCAGCACCGGCCTCTCTGGTCATGCCAAAGCCGACCAGCAGGTTTTGCTGATCGGCCAGATAGGTCTTGATGTCGTTCTTGTTTCGCCCGATGGCGTCTGCGTAGTCCTGACACCATGCGTCCACATCGTCCCGCAGGTTGTCAAACACCACGTTGAACTTGTTTTCCATTTCCTCCACTTCGGAGGCCAGGGAAACGCAGTCTTTAATGGCCGATGATATTCCGGCGATGGATAGGGTCAGGCCGATAGCGCCCAGCGCCTTGGTCGCCATGTTCTTCAAATCCTTGACGCTGTTCTCAACCTTATCCTCGGAGGCTTTGTCTACCTCGTATCCGAACAGAATACCAATGTCCCGGATGGTTATTCCGGCCATACTCTACCTCTCACCTCCTTCTGTCTGCGTCTGCTTTCGCTTCCTCGATTTTTGCCGTCTCGATGTCAGCGTTCATCTGGTGCAGGGCGTCCAGCTTCAGGGCCTCGTCCAGCGTGTAGACGTTCTTCATCTCCCACATGGTCGCCTTGCCAGCGTTGATGAGGCTATACAGCCGCAGCTCAAGGTCAGTGAACCGGGTTACGTCGAAGTCTCCGTACCTTCGGATTGCATCTTCTCCAGCTTCTCCGCCAACCCTGCGAGGCTGCCAAATCGGCTGGTGAGCTTCCCGAAAAAACCGGAGTAGTTCAGCTTAATGACCTTGAACGCCAGGATGAACATATCCTGGACGTTGCCGCAGAAAATCTCGTTCAGGGCATCGTAGGTCAAAACCTGGGGCTTCTCGTCGTCGATACCCTCATAGGAGATATTCTTGCTGTTGACCAACAGCTTCTTCATGAGGTTCTCCAGCTTATCGCCGGTGAGCGAGGAAAAGGCCCCCGCAATGGCGGGAGCCACATCCTCGACCTCAGTATCCATCACCTTGCCGTCCTCCTTGCTGAGCTGCTTACCCACCAAGGGGGCCAGCGCACCCAGCATCGGGGTGACGAGACCAGCGAGGTCGCCGGTCATGTTGGCGGCCGTGAGGGCCGGGAACGGACGGATATAGAAATTGTAGTCACCGATGGACTCTCTGACGGCTTCTTGTTGCTTCATTGTGCTTCATCCTTTCTTTCTGGCGTGGGTTACTCAGTCAGCGTGGCAACGCCGGTCTGAATCTCCCACTCGTTGTTGTTGGTCTCCTTGCCCCGGACACGGCTTGCAGGCTTCGTGACCCAGGCTTGGTCTGCCTGGAGCACCAGCCCGCCCCGCAGGTCTTTAATCAGGATTGGGAACATACCCTCACCAGAGGCCATGTCGATGTTGAACTGGTTCTGAAGGAACGAGTTCGTGTCGGAGGTCTGGAGCGTCGTCAGCTTGACGATGTAGGTGTCGTTCGGGCTGACAGCACGGGCAATCTCTCCGTCGCAGCCGTACTTGTAGGTGATGCCGTCGCCGGCGGGCTCGATGGACACGAAGCTGTCATCGGCGACGCCGGAGGCCATGTGCCGCCCCATGGAAATCGTGACTTCCTTGGCGGCGTAGGTCTTTACGATGCCGTTTGCCATAGCTGTTTATCCTCCTTCTTACAGGTTGTCGTAGGTCAGCGTCCCCTTGATCGTGACCATGTGGATGGCCCCGGCCAGCCGAGCCTCAAAGCTGACATCCTCCAGAACTCGGGACGCCTTCTTCGTGGCCGGGATGTTGGCCGCCAGGGGGACGTGGGTGACGAAGCCGGGAATCTCGTTCCCGTCCTCGTCGTACTCGGTGGGAGAGATACCGCCGTACCGCTGGCCGTCCTTCAGGCTGGAAATCATCTGGTTCTGCACCAGGGCGATGCCGCCGTCGGTGTACGGAACCTTGCCCTTGTAGGTGACGAGCAGGTTCACGACACGAACCTGCATATCGTTCTGAAGCCAGTCACGGAAGCGGACAATATCAATCCACTCACCGCTGTTGGTCTTGCCGCCCTGGGTGATGTTCTTCGATGCCACCGTGAGGACGTAGTTGAAGTTGGCAGCCTGCATCTTCTTGATGGCGGTGCTGTTCAGCTTGGACGGCGTGACGGCCGCCAGGGGCTTCAGCGCCCAGGTCTCCGAACCGGCGTGGTAGTTCATGGCCTTGGCGGCCATGGCGATAGCCATGCCGTACTTGTTCTCCAGGGGCACATCTGCATCGGCCTGATCCGGCGTGACCTTCGGGTACACCGGGTAGCTCCGCATATAGATACCGGCCTGCACGATGGGGTTGTCGGGATCGTCGTCGATATAGCCGCACAGCTTGTTCTGCGTCTCCGTCCACTCGATGACTTCCTTGACCTGCTCCTTCGTCAGCCCGACCGGGCAGATGCAGTACCAGCCGTTGGTGTCCAGAGCTTCGGTCAGAACATCGGCCACGCTTACGGCAGCGGGGACGACAGGCTCGGTGCCAGCCTCCTCTTCGCCCTCGGCGGCCACGACGGGGGCGGCAGCGGGGACGCAGGTGACATACACCTCATGGGGCCTGGGAGACTGGGAGAAGGCCACACGGGCCGCCACGCCGATGGGGTCAGCGTTGGCGCCGACGGCGACGAAGCCCAGCTCGGTCAGCTCCTCCAGGGCGTTGAACACCCCGACCTTGGGGATGTCGCCCTTCGGAGCGGCAGGAGCCGGGCCGATGATGAGGCAGTTGTCGAAGTTGGCATCGTTCGAGATGGGGCTCGCAATAGCGATGTCAACAATGCAGATTCTTTCGAGGTTAGAGCTCATTGCTTGCTTTCCTCCTTCTTGTACTCAATGTTCACTTTGCCGAAGTAGCCGGCCTCGGTGTTCTCCACCAGCTCTTGGCTACCTCCGCCGCTTGCGGTGGGTTCAAACACGGGCTTTACCGTGACGCCCTCCTCCGTGTCCTCCGGCACGACGTAGCCGGGTTCTGAGCCGTCTCCCTTGGGGACAGGGGTAACACTCGGCTCTCCGGGTTGGGCGGGTTCTCCGGGCTTTTCTGGGGATTCTGGAGGGGTTGTAGCGTCCTCGCTGGGGTGCTGGATGCTGGCCTCGCCCTGGATGCCGGTGTAGCCGACAGCCTTGTGGACGTAGCAGAACACGATCTCCACCATGGCCCGGTATTCGTAGTCGGTGTCAGTGACAAGCCCGGTGAGGGCCTGAACACCGCCGTTCACGATGATGGCGGCCCCTATACGGTGGCACCAGTCGATGACGTACCCGGACTCCAGGTAGTCCACGAAGTCGGTCAGGTCATCGACAGATGTGTCCTCCATCGAAACGAAGCCGTTCCCCCCGGCCTCCCCCTCCGTCCCGTTGGTGAACAGGTCAATCTGGACGGGCAGCCGGGTCTGGTAGTAGCTGACCATCCGGTCATCCACCATCCGCTGTGTCGGGAACGAATCCCGTGTGGGGCTCCCGAGCGTCAGGCAGACAAACGGGGCCTTGGCCCTCACCTTGCTGCTCTGCTTGGCGAAGTCCACCGTGGCCCCAGCGAAATACTTCTGCGTGATGTTCTTCAGATGCTTCCTGGCCTCACGTCCCGTCACCGGCATCGCCTCCTTCCTCCGGGGCATTTTCAACCGGCGGCTCCAGGTTCTTCTTTGCGACAGATCCATCGACCAGACAGAACTCGCTGCGGTAATGGCCCAGAATCGTGTGGTTCCAGGTGACGCAGGACACGCACTCATACCACCGGCCGTCATAGTACAGCCAGTCGCCGAACTGGCCCGTCTGCTGGTCTCCGGCGGTGAGCTTTACAGCTCCCCAGGCTTTCAACCGCTTCGTCTGGCGCAGTCCTTCAGGCAGGGCCTTCAGGTCATCGGCGCTGAGCGGCTGGACGTTTAGCTTGGTCTGGAAATCGGTGCGGCCGCCGTCGCCCCAGCGCCTTATCCAATGGGGGCTGCGGAACATTCCGATAACGCCCATGCTCAATCAGCTCCTTTCCGCCGGATGATGAAGTTGACGGACTGCCTCATGCGGCCAGTATCAATCAGGGGCCGGGACGAGCCCTTCTTACGGATGGTCGAGGGTGCGTTCGGCTCGAAGGTGCCGTCCACGATCTTCCGCTGAATCAGCCCCTTCTGGAACACGCCGATTTTCTCCAGAATGTCCTGGGCCGAGGCCCCCTGCGCCAGCCGCTTTAGCTGTCTGGCGCACATCGACTTTATCTTGTCGGTGTTTTCGTCCACGCTTTTCCGCATAAACGGACGAGCCGGAGACCTCGAAGTCCCCAGCTCGTTCCACATGGCGATATTGGCGATGTCAACGCCGTCCTCGTCGGCGGCGGCCCCGGCCTGGAAGCCGACCTGAACTTGGAGCTTCTTCAACTGCTCAATCTGGCCGAGGAACCGCCGCCCCTCCGGCGTGATTCTGTCATGGCCGCCCATTACCTCGCCTCCCCAGACGACATGATTGGAACGATGACCATTCGCAAAAGCGTCCGGTACTGTGTCCCGTAAGCCGTCAGCGTGAGCTCTGCGTCGTCTTCGAGCATCGACACGCTGTTGTTGAAGCTGATGGAGGTTTCACCTTCCGAGTAGCTGGCTACACGGAGGCCGGTGGCTACACCGCCAAGGCCACCTCCGCCCTCCCCCTCGGCGGTTTCGTCGAAGGCCCCGGACAATTTCATCCGGTGGGCAGTCAGTAGGGCCAGGGCTTGGTCATACAGCTTCTTGAACCGCTTATGGCTGACCAGTGGGGCCGTGAGCTCCAGCCAGCTATTCACGGTTTCATCGTCCACAGCGGCGAACTCTGCGGCGAGGGCACGGAACATCTTCAGGGCGGGAGGCGGGGGCGGTGCGGCCTTCGCCTTACGCCTGCCCACCGTCGTCCTTACCGCCGGAATCGTCCTTGCCGCCGCCCTCGTCGCCCTTGCCGCCAGCGTCAGACTGATTCTTCTTGCCGCCCTCGTCGCCCTTGCCGCCAGCGTCAGACTGATTCTTCTTGCCGCCCTTGCCGCCGGTAGCCCTGACGATGGCGAGGTTGCCGTGCTCCACCAGACAGGTGAAGGCGGGGTTGTCGGCGTAGCTATCGCTCACCTGGGCGGTTTCATCGGGGAGAATGGCGGTGGTGCCGATGCTGACGACCTTGCCGCCGATGTTCTTCACTTTCATGGTCATGCTCCTTTCACGATGCAAAAACTTCGGGGCTCCCACAACGGGAGCCCCAGGTGTTGGTTCTCAGCAGATGCCGACGCCGATCAGCAGGGACATGGGGTAGTAGATGATGGCGCCAGCGGTACGGGCCTCGCAGGGCACCTCCATCTCCAGGCCCTTGGTCTGGACGGGGTGCTGCTTGAAGGGCAGCGGGTTCTCGATGGTCAGCTTCTTGGGGTCGTTCTTAAACAGAAGCATGACGCCCTGGCCGTCGGTCTCCTTGGCGTAGGGGTTGGTCTCCACGCTGTCAGGATCAAGCTCGGGGCAGGCCACGATGTTCTTGATGTCCTTCAGGTTCTTCTGGATATAGCTCAGGACGGTGGTGTCCGTGCCCTCGATGCGGCGGCCCTGGAGCTCGATGTACGCCTCGGAGGGCAGGGCCAGGGTGTCGGCCTTCTCCACCTTCTTGGTGGTGCGGGCCATCTGCTTCAGCATCCCGTTGATGTCGGCCAGGATTTCGTCCACGGTCTTATCTGCCCACTTGGTCGTGCCCTTGGCACCCTTGGCGATGACGTACAGGGGGACGCTGTTGTCCTCGGACAGAACGCCCATCAGGCCGTACTCCTTGTCCCCGGCCCAGGCGATACGGTTGTTCAGCAGCTCGATCTGATACCGGGCGGAGTCGGCCTTCCGGGCATCCAGGCCCTTGCCGGCCATGACGGAGGCCCGCATCTCCTGGACGGAGTAGCCGTAGCTGGCGCCGAGCCCCTTGATGTTGCCGGTGGTGGGCTTGCCCTTCACATCGACACGGGGCAGGTCGGTGGCGTAGTCGGCGATGATTTTCGCCATACCGACCTTATCGTAGGAGTAGTACGTGACCTGCTCAGCGCCGGGGTTCACCTCGCTGGACATGGGGAACAGGGTCAGGGCGGTCATCTCGGGGTACTCCTGGTCGTAGGTCTGGGCCTTGATGTGGTTCAGCTCACGGGCAAAGAAGATGCCGGCGTCCTCCGCACTATCAAAGCGGGTTCCGGTGGTCTCAGCCACCGTTGCGGGAATCTGGCTCTGGCTGAGAGCCCGGTAGTCGTCAGTGTTGTAGCCTTTAGCCATTGTGACTTACCTCCTATTCTTGATTACGCCCCAGCTCCGCCGGCGGCAGGGGCGGGAGCGTTGAACAGCTCGACGGGAGCGATGCCGTCGATGCCGCTCGGGCCGATGAACTTGCCAGACACAGCAATCTTGGTGGCCGTGCTGCTGGTGTTGGTGAAGCACCCAGCGGACTCGCCATCGGTGACGAGGAACACGTCCTCCCCGTAGGCGATCTCGGCGTCCTTCTCGGTGCGAACCCAGGCCCGGCCATACCGCATGACGTTGACGGTCTTGCCGTCCTTGATGGTCAGGACGCCCTCCATGTCCATCTCGTGGGTGTGGGTGCTCAGGACGATGCCCTCGAACTTGTCGGCGGTAGCGGTGGCGGTGGGGGCGGTCACGTTGGTGCCGGGGGTGCTGCCATGCACCACGCCGATACCGAAGCGAAGCTGGCCCTCGCCCTGGCGGGAGTTTACCGCCTTCGGGGACAGGTCATAGACGCCACCAGGGGCGTTGCGGGGGGTGGTGTAGCGATAGCCGTTCTGTGCGCTCATTACTTCGTACCTCCATTCTCCTTCTTCTGGCGCCGCTCAATCATGCGCTGACGGGCGGCGTCGGCGTCAACCTCATCAGCGCCGTCAGTGTGGGTGGGCTTGCCACTCATCATCTGCTGACGCTGGAAGTCGGTGCTCTTTTGGGAATTGACGACCTCAACGGCCAGATCGTAGGCGGCGTTGATGTACGCCACCTCCTTGCCGTCCAGGCGGATGCTGGGGTTCACCTTGGCGATGACGGCCTTCTTCGCCTCGATGACGGACATGGCATCCAGACCGTCCATGTGGAGCTTGTCGCCCACCCGGCAGATGCTCAGGCGCTCGGCCACGATAGCATCGACGGAATCGGCATTGACGGTGGGGGTGGTCGGGTCGGCACCGTCGGCGTGGCCGGGGGCCTTTGCGGGCTCAGCGGGAGCAGCCGTGGGCTCCTCCTTGCCTTCGCCATCGCCCTTGGTGCAGACGCCATCGCCCTCCTTCGTGCCTTCGCCGTCGCCCTTGGTCTCACCGTCGCCCTTGTCGCAGACGCAGGGGTTCTGGCCGCACTTGGGGCAGACATCCTCGGCGGCGTCCTTGTTCTTGGTGCCGTCGCCGGCGAAGTCCTTCTGGGCGTTCAGGACATCAATGACACCGAGCAGGGTCTCCAGGTCTTCGTCCTGCTGGGCGATGGTGACCATGGCGGCCTCGGTGCTCTCGGGATCACCGGCGGCGTCCCGGCGGTCACGACGGTCTTTGACCATCTGAACCAGCTCCTCCGGGGTCTTCTTCTTGTTGGGGTCTCCGGCCCCATCCAGTCTCTTGGCCCGACGGGCCTGGAAACGGGCGATGCTGGCAGCGATGCCAGCATCCAGAGTGGTTTTCGCTTCTGCCATAGGAATCTTACCTCCTGTCAAATTGTCCAGACCGTCGGTGTTCAGTCTGGCTTGATCGCCTGCCCTCGCCTTATCGACCAGAGCAAGGTGATTCACACGGATGTTCTTCTGGATGGCGTCATAGGGCTCACCATTCCAGGTTCCGGGCGTCTCGTCGAGGTCGAGCTCATAGCCGAGGGACAGCTCCCGCAGTCCGCACCTCTTCATGGCGTCCGTGTCATGGATTACGATTTCGACCCTGACATCATCCCCGTCCTTGTAGCCCTCGGAGAGAATCGTGCCGATAATCTCCCGCTCGACGTTGTTTTTGTCGATGGTGCCAGCCTCATGGGTGATGATGATGGGCTTGGACTTATAGCTGGCGAGGCTCTGGGGGTCGAATACGTGCTCCGGCAGCCTGAGCTCCCGCCGGACGGAACCGTCGGCAAGGTGGTACTCAAAGATGCCGCAGGACGTGACGATGGGGCGGTCTCTGAAGTAGCCCTCCCCGGTGTAGTAGGTGTCGTCCAGCTTGATGCTGTCCAGCCGGATCACCCTTGTGAGCGTCGGAGTCTGCAACTTAGCGTTCTCCTCCTTCCTGTGATTCTTCTGCGCTGGTTCTCAGGGGCCCATACGCACCACCTCCTTAACGTGGAGACACCCTGGACTACAAATCCAGGGTGTCAATATCGAATACCGGGAGCGCCACACAGCGGCATTGATAGTCTCCGCCGGGGTGGCAGCGTCTCCCTGTCCTTTCGTCTACTACTGGCGGATCGTTCCACCGGAACCGCTTCCCGTTCAGAGCGTGATGCCGTGTGCGGACACGCTCGTCACGGGAATCAGACCATTCGTACTCCTCGACGCCGGCGTCCTGCTGTTGCTTCTGGGCAATCTCACCGTTCAGCTTGGCAATCTGGTCACGGGCCAAAAGCTGGGCGTGGCGCCGGGTCGTGCTGTACTCCCTCAGAATCGCCTTGACGATGTTCGTGGTCGTTCTGCCTTCCCGGTAGCCGTCCAGAACGATGTCCCGCATACGGCCAAGGCTTTCCTGCGGGATGGTCTTTATCAGATCTACGTTCTGCCGTGTCCATGCCTCCAGGGCCATCTTGTAGAACTCTCCGGCGTAGTAGTCGTCCAGCAGGTCAATCCCGACTGTCTCTTTCACCGCCCGCTTCCATTCTTTGATGCTCAGCTTGACGGTGAGGGCGGCCATCTCCGAGATACGCCTATACAGGCCGAAGCGGCTGAGGTTCTGTTCAAGCTCCTCGCTGCACTTGGCGAAGGCATCGACCAGCCCCCACATAAGGCCATCCTGCGAATCGTGGCGGTAGTAGTCGGGCGGCAGCTCCTCCTTGGCAATCTTCCTGATCGCCGGGACGAGCTGCTCCTTTATGGCTTTGCTCAGGAGCATCATGTAGGCATTGGTCACACGCTGATACTCCCGCTCGGCCACATCCGGGTATCTGATGCGGGTCTTGCAGACCATCTTCTTCTCGCCCTTGAACTTCTTCCGGGCGTATTCCCGCACAGCCTCCCGGCGGACGTTGCTGTCCATCAAATACCCCCTTCCTGTGGGCGCATAGGAGCCGTTTTAAGCGCCGTTCCTCCTGGGGGATGGAGTTATAGGGAGAAACGGGCAAGCACGGTTCTTTGCTGTTTTATTTCGATTTTTGGCGGCGTTTCAATCGGCCTGGGGGATTGAGTTCATGTGCTTAGCTGGTGTCGCCGCCGCCGATGGTGCCGGCCAGCTCCTTCAGGACGGCGAGGCTGTCGGCGAACGGCTTGAACAGTTGACCATCTTCGTCCTTCAGCAGCGTGTCCAGCGGGATGAACATGGGACACTCCATCTCATGGTCGGTGCAGCGGGGAACGCCGTCATACTCGGTGCAGAGGAAAAGCTGGGGGGCAAGGCCGGTGTCTGCCTCCGTCGGCCCCCGTCCAAACGGTATCAGGTTCCGTGGCGTGATGCCGAACTCCTCCATGGTCTCCCTCATGGCGGCCTGCCTTGGCGTTTCTCCGTCCTCAACGTGGCCGCCGGGGCCGCATATCTTACCGCTCCCGGTGTCTCCCATGCGGATGCCGCACAGGGCTCCGTTTCCCTGGACGACGATAACACCGACAGACCCGGCCTGCTCCTGATCCTCTCCGTCGGTGGCCTGCTCCGACAGGCTGAGGCCGGCGAGGGCTTCCTTCAGCTCGGCCATGGTGTCGCCGCCGATGTCGCTCTCATCCAGGAGCTCCTCAATGTCAAACTGTTCGCTCTTGGCGAGGCCCTTTCTGACTTCGCTGGGGTCAACAGCCTGCATATCACAATACATCTGGGCCGTCTGCGCCTTGATGTGCTCTGTGTTGGCCTTCTTCTGGTCGAGGTCGGCCTGCTCCATCTCACTGAGGTTCCAGAACGGCTTGAACTCCAGCTTGTACTTCGGTTCCTCGTGGAGCTGCTTGGTGTTCAGCCAACCACGGAACAGGATGTCGAGGAGCCGTTGCAGGTTCCCCTTGACTTGCAGGTCACTTATCTGCCCCAGGTAGTTGTACCAGTTCTCCAGATCGGCCTCTCCGGTGGAGTTCTCTCCGGCGGGCGACCGGCCAAACAAAATCGTCTGCGGGATGTTCGTCACCGCAGACAGCATATTGCACGAGGCGTTTATGGCCTCGCTGAAGCCGCTCAACTGGAACGTCTGGAAGGTGTACTCCTCACCGTCACCGTCAATGACGATGCTGTTCAGGATGCCACGGGCCATGTCGATGGTCTTCAGCCGCCGGAGGACTTCTTCGTCGCCGCCCTCCACAGACAGCGTACTCGTCAGGCCATTCATCTTGTAGATGCCCTGCACAGAACGCTCCAGCAGCTTTGTCCCGTTCGCATGATTCGTAACGGTCTCCCGGAGGGCTCGCTTGATTCGTGCGTACTCGGGGACACCCCAGAACCGATACTCGGCCTGGGTGGTGGTCTCGGGCAGGATGCCGTTACGGAAGGTCAGGCAACGGCTCTCGTGGACGACGAAGTGACCGTACTGGCTATACACCCGGAAGAACTGAGGCTTGCCAAACTTCGGGCGGAACTGCTTCGTCCCCTGGGGCCGACCGTAGTTATACAGGTACGAGTAGTCAGGCTCAACAACAGCCCGCTCAAACAGGGCGATTTCATCAATGCCCTTGATGGTGTTCCAATTCAGCGGGTCTTCCAGCCTCCCACCGTCATCAATCAGCATGACAGCGATGGCACCACCGAACAGACGAGACCATTTGACAGCCTGGGCGGTCGTCGTTACCCAGTCGAGGTCTTCCAGAGCGTCGGTGACCAGAGACTTCACATCCTCGTCGCTCAGGCCGAGGTCGAACTCCCTGGTCGCCGCCTTCTCCGCCGGTATGTCGATAATCTTCGTGAACAGGCCGTTTCCCTCATAGTGGGCGGCCAGCGTCATATCGTCAACCATAGTCTCAGGGGCAAAGTGATAGGCTTCGCCGTTGTCCTGAGCTGTGCCGAAGCGGTTCAGCACATTCATGTAGCCGTCGTGCCGGGTTCCGCCGGTGGCGACTGCGTTCTTTTCGTCCATATCGTTCACCCCTTGTTACGTTATTAGCTGTCTGACATCGAAGGCGCTCTTGACTTCAATCTCAGCGAAGCCATTGGCAGAGGCGTCCACCATATCTTTGAACTTACTGTCTGGGAAATTCTCAAGCTGGGTCAGGTACTCTTCGTTCCACGGAGCCGCCAGGATGTCGAAGTTCCCAGCCTGCCACTGGGCGGCCATTGGCTCGGCCCTGGCCTCCTTGCTGCCGGATTCGGCAACCGTACAGACATCAAAACCGGCCAGGAACTTGATGTAGCTCTGGGCCTGCTCCTTTCCTGCCTGTCCAGGGTCTTGAGGCAACCGGATACGCACACGTTTGTAGGTGGCCCGGTCTGCCTGAGCCGTCAGCTTGATGGTCTTGCGGACATCCGATGCGGACATCTGCTTGTTTATCACGTCGGCAACTATGTACCGGCCACATCTCCGCTTACCAATCAGGACGCCGGCGGTGTAGGCGGGATCGCCGCCCTCCGTCTTCTCGGTGGCGGCTAAGTCCCAGCAGCGCACCCACCGGATAACATCGTTCGGAAGGGTATCCAGGATGTCGCCGAGCTGCGTCCGTTTGAAGAACAGGCCAGCGGCGGCCTTTATCTTCCAGTTACCACGCAAAAGGCGCTCCCGTTCGATGATGGGCAGCGCCTTCAGGTTGGCGAGGTATCCGGGGTCGATTTTCAGCAACGCCTGGTTGTCGTAGATGGAGGACATGATGAACGTGACCGACTTGGGCTCGCTGAGCTCTTCCGGGGTCTTCAGGTTGAACTGCTCCCACAGCTCCTCCTTGGTGTCGGCCCAGTGTACGACCTCCTCCCGGCGAATGAACCAGCGGATAACGCCGCTCCGCTCCGGGATGGGGTAGCCGGTGTCCTGATCTATCCACCATGCGATGAACTTCGCCACCCAGCTATCAGCGTCCGGGTTGCAGGTGGCTTTGACATAGGGCCTGACGCCGCAGGTCGAACGGTTACGGGACAGCATATAGAAGAACTGGTGTTCGTTGAAGTGCGTCAGCTCGTCGAAGCACAGGCCGCAAATCTGGCTGCCCTGATAATTCTGCAATTCAGCATCGCTTCCGATGTGCTTAAACAGCACCTTTCCGGCGAGGCGTCCATGCTTATCCCTGAACAGCCACTCGCCGTTCGATATTCTCGCCCGTGCTCCACGTATCCCACCAAACATCTTGGAGGCTTCGTCCCACAGGCCGCCGGGGGAAAACACCTGCTTGTACGTCCGGCGGAACACGGTGCAGTTGTACCCGTCAACGTTCTTGTATCGGAGGGCAGACAGCAGCAGGCCGTAAGTCTTCCCTCCACCAGCGGCACCGCCGTATATCACGACATCAGCAGAGGACGCCATAAACGCCGTCTGTGGCCCAGGCTGGGGCTGGAGTATAATCTTACCCATCTCCGTCTTCGTCCTCCTTCCCGGTGCTTTCTGGAGGTTCCCTGACTGGTTCCGGGCCGTCACCACGTCCATTGTCGGGGAGGACTACCACAACATCGTCCCCGTCATTATCGTCTGCTCCGCCCGCGGGCAGGTAGGAGCCCTCGTCCATCTTGCGGATACGGGCCTCGCTCTCCTTGTCCCTCTGCTTCTTGTCTGGGTTGAAGCCTCCGTAGTCGCACAGGGCTCTAAATGCGCTGGCGTCACCTTTTGCAGCCTGGATCGCCATGCCAACGATGATTCCGGTCAGGTTCGTCCGGTCTTCTTCATCCACTCCGACGCTCTTCAGGGTGTTGTCCAGAGGGATAACTGCCTGGGCTTCAAACATCCACTTTATCGCCTGCTGAACGTCCCTTTTCTTCCTGCGGGTCTCCCCGCTTTTCTTGCCACCAGCGGCCCCTCGCTTTTTTGCTTCTTTCTTGGTTCGGACTGGCTTGAGGTTCTGGGGGTTCCCCTTCGGGTTAGCCACATCACCACCTCTCTTCTGCGGACATGAAAAAGCCCCTCATGGGTGCCCATGAGAGGCCGTAGAAACGTCGATATTCTTTTGGGGGTAGGTTTATTGGTACAAAGCGGTAACGACAGATATGCCCTCCTGAATCGCTTGGGAGAGGTCGATTCCGATGGAGGTATAGAAAGCGGGGTGTACCATACATTCGTATGCCCTTGCCATCAGGCTCCGCTGCTCCTTGCTGATGCCGAGCCGGAAGTCCTTGGCGATGGACAGCGCCTTCTTCATGTTACCGGCGGCGACTGCCTCACGAACGAGGTCGGTCTTTTTGATGGGATAGCCGTCCTGCTTCACGCAACTTTTCCTCATAGCTTTAGCACCCTTTCAGCGAAATGTGTTATTTTTGGTAACTTTATTGTCGCACACAGGGCTACTTTACGTCAATCGGAAGATACTGCGTTCACAGATTATTAAGATGCTCCGGTAGGGAGAGCTCCACAGCCCTCCTCTGGTACGTCCAATCGAACTCCCGGCCGGTCGGGACAAAGCCAGCCAGACGGAACGCCTTGAGCGATGCCTCGTTTCTCACATCCACGCAGGCCGTCACAGGCGTGATACCGTTCAGACAGCAATACTCCTCGACCAGCCGTAGGAGCGTCGGGGCATACAGCCTCTTACGGCGAGAAGGCCGGATGCTGTATCCGACCTTCCCGTTCGCCTCATGGTTGATGCGGGAGCTGATCCTCACCATCCCCACCAGGGCCCCGCCCACCAGGAAGCCGAACCGGCGATTCCGCCGGTCGGCCCCCTGGCGTTCGTAGTATTCGTCGATGCTGAGGGTGGCGAGCTCCCACAGGACATTCTCGGTCTCGCCGTTCTCAGTGAACTCCAGCCAGTATCCCTCCACCTCAGCCTTGTTCAGCGAGGTCATAGGCAGCAGCTCAGCCGCCACCGTTTCCACCATCAATCTCAACTCCCATCTTCCGGGTCGGGGAAGTCTTTCCCGTTATGCGTGGGGTCTGTCTCCCTCCCGGCCATGTAATCTTTCCACCGCTGGTCGTATGCGGGGGCAAGCCTGAAACCGGCGTCATGGCTCCGCTGGTAATACTCGCCGAAGCTCCCTTCGTCGAACAGGCTCATCTGCCGGGGCTCCAGGGCTTCGTTCTCCTCGATGAAGAAGTCCAGCCTCGTTTTCCCCTGCTGCTTCCCACGGGCGGTATGGACATCAAACACATACGCCGGAACACGGAATATCGGTTCCTCACGCATGAGCCGTTCCACTTCGGAGCTGTCAATCAGGTCGATGACCTCACCCTCAGTCAGCCTCCGGTTCCCCCACAGGTAGTTGCAGGCGACGTAATCGGCGTCCCGGTTCTTCCGGGCCATACACAGCAGGATCACAGCTTTCGCCAGGAATACCATGTTGGCCTTGTCTGCCGGCTTCTTCCCGTTCAGTCGTTCGTCGGCCTGGGCCAGTGCCATGATCTCCCTGGTCATGATGCCGTAGCAGTCCTCAGCCGAAACGGTCAGGAGCCTATTCCATAGCAGCGTTCGGTATCCTGGATACAGCTCGGCCGCCGCATACGCCGCATGGGGGATGTCGCACCGCCGTATCGCTTTCTGGATCATTGACGACATCTCGAACATACTGTACCCATTTTTAGTTCTCGGATTTCCAGCCATATTTATCCTCCTTTTTTGATGGCATTGCATGGATTTCCTAACTATATTATAACTTTTTGGGTACTTGTACGTCAATTACGCCGTTACGTTTCTCGCAAGTATTTTCCGAACATATCGCCGAAACATTCCGGCTCCCGCAGACACTCCTTCGTCCTGGAGTTATACACACCGAGCCTCGGAGTGATGAACTGGCGGGAGGTCACGAGGGAGTAGGCACCGATGTTCTCAAACACGATAGTGTCTCCAACGGCCAGCACTCCGCAGTAGTCTCTCACCAGCACATCAATCTCCGTACAGGTGGTTCCGACCAGATCGGCATTGAGCAGAACGACCGGCTGGCCGGTTCCTGTCCGTATGATGCGGAATGGCTTGCGTATCCTGTTGGCGTCACAGTTGTAGTCGAAGGCCGTGGCGGCGCCGTTGATGTCAAGCTGGACGTACTGCTTGCCCCTGACCTCTTTGATGCCAACGACGTGGCTGACACACTCCATGGCGCTGCCTACGAGACCGATACCGGGCTCCACGATCAGCTTGACGCTCTCGTCTGGGAACGCCTTGGCGAAAAGGCCGCCGACCGCCTCCCCGTACTCCTGGTAGGTGTTCGGCTTGCTCTTGAACTGGGCCTTGAGCTCCTCCGGCATCTTCCCCCACATACCGCCGCCGAGGTCGATGTACCGGGCTCCATACCGCTTCGCCAGATCTATCAGGGCCTCCGCCCTCTCCACCCAGCACCGGACATCCCTGCCGCCATGGACGTGACTATGGAAGCCACAGAGCGACACGAAGCTGTTCTGGGATATGCGCTCCATGATAGCAGCAAAATCGCCACCCTCCGGCGGGATGCCGAAGCGAGACGTTGCCCATGGAACGTCGAGGTTCACACGGACGCCGATTCGGATGGGCGTGGAGAGCTCCTGCGCCAACCAGGCCAAACGCTCATACTCGGCCAGGCTGTCGATGTTCACCGTCCCGCCGCCGGCGAGGACAGCCAGCTTGCCGTCGTCAGGAATGACGCCGTTGTAGACGATCCTGCTTTCCGGGAAGCCGAGGTGCATAGCATACGAATACTCCAGGGGCGACACCACTTCGGCGAGGCCGCCCCGCTCGTTGACTGCATCACAGGCATCCTTCAGGTAGTTCGTCTTGAAGCTGTACGCCAAGGCGAAGTTCCCGTACCTCGGCAGGAACGCCTCCAGCAGCTCGTCGATATTCTGGCCGAACCCCTCCCGGTCGAACAGGTAGTGCGGATCACCGCTTGACCCGTATGGCGCCGATGTTTCGTTTCTTGTTATACGCATAATACTTCCCCCATTTATTCCGCATGGCCTCCGTGAACTCCAGAAATGCCCGCCGGTCGTTTTTGGCTCCATCGTTTTTGTCCATGAACGCCTTGACGCACAGGTACTTCGGCTGGAGGATGATGCGGTTATACATAAGCTCTTGCAGGGCCATATCTACATCGGAGGGCGTGAGCTCCCCCCGTGTGTAGGTCGCCCTCAGCTTCTTCTTGTTCACCCAGCGGATATGCCCAGGCATCCCCTTGAACTGGAACTCCCGGTCATACGCATACGGGGCCAGTGTCGGTTGGTCGAAGGCCAGTCCGAGGTCGAGGTCAAATAGGAGCTGGGCAATCCGCTCCACCTCACTCGTAATCTTCTCCACGTCCGGGCTCCCGTCGGGGAGCTCCAGGTAGGTCGTGTCATCCATCCGGTAGACGAACTTCTCGATGTCGTCGTCGGCAATGAAAATGACATCCTCCGGGGTGTTGTTGATTATCCAGTACAGGGTGGACATGAAATTCCATACCTCGCCCTTCGGGATAGCCAGTATGTCGTCAACGCCGGCCGCCCGGTAGAGTTCGGCCTCCTCCTCCCGGACGACGTAGGTGCAATACTCAAACAGGTGCTTGGTCATGATTGCATTGGAGCGTTTGTACGACATACAGTAGATGTTAAACGTACTCGCACTCATAATACTTCCTCATCTTCAGACCATACCGCACGTTGATGTCGTAGCCGGTAATGTCATAGCCGAGGAGCTGCTTGCACCGCAGATACGGGAGGTTCAGGCCAGCCGCCGCCACGAACGGGAGCGAGGCGCTCAGCCTGGGATTGACCTCCAGCAGCTTCACACGCCCATCCTTCCCAAGCATGAAGTCGAAGCAGGCGTTGCCGTCAATGCCCAGCTCAGCGCAGACAGTCTCGGCAATCTCGTAGGCGGTGGCGTTCTTCTGGATTTCCCCGAGCATCACGCTCCCGTAGTCCATCTCCAGCCCGATGAAGCCGCACCTGTGGAGAACCTCGCCGGAGGCCGAGAGGGTGCATACGCTATAATCGTGACCGGCGATGTACTCAGACAGGATGATTTCTCCGGCGTAGCTGTCGGCCAGCTCCTTCAGCATATCCAGGGTGACGAAGCCGGCCACTCCGCACTTGTTCCTGAGCCTGATGTCCCGGCCCAGCTTCTCATCCACAACAGAGAACCCGTTCCCGCCGCAGCTCTCCGGGAGCTTACAGCAGAAACGGGTGCCGGGGTATCCAATCTCCCGAGCGAACTCGTCCACGCCGCCGGCACCCCGGATCACTCTCTGGAAGGGCATATACTGGGCGAACCGCTCATACATGGCAATCTTGTTGTTCGCCACAGTCAGGGACTCCGGGGAAGACACGGACACGGCCGTGCCGATTTCGGCGAAGCGGTGTGCGTTGGCAGCCATGATGGGGAGCTCGGTCGTGACGAATGGGAGAATCACGTCCACGTTCATCTCATCGCAGATCGCCAGCATCTCCGGGATGTAGTCGGGGTCGTCGCTCCTCGGGACAACGAAGGTCTCGCCGCAGCCAGTCCCCAGCAGGTGGTTGGCGTTGCAGTCCGTTCCGATAGTCCGAATCTCCTCGTGCTCGTAGTTATCATGCAGGCACCGTTCAATGCCCTGGAAGTGGTTGTTGCACCCGGTAATCAATACTGTCATCATGTTCTGACCCCCTCCATCACAGGTCGTAGTTCTTCTTGCCGTCCTCCGGCTTCTTGACAATCTGGGCCTTCATATCATCGTACCAGACGGCCCGTGCCCGGATTTTCCGCTTCTTGGCGACCAGCACCTTGGCATCGTCAATACCCAACGCTCTGGTCAACTGCAAGTAGTCGATTTCATTCCGGCAGACGATCATCACATAGTCATACTTCTCATACCGCATGAGCTCCATCATCTGGATGTTCCGCTCCTGCGGGCTCTCGGCGGCGGGGTCGATGCCGAAGCTCACATTCAGGTCTGCCGTCCAGTCGGCAAGCAGGTCTAAATCCCACTCACCGGCGTGGGTGTTGTCCTTGATGTTGATGGCCCGGAGCTCGGCCTCGGTGTAGCCAATCAGCCGCTTGCAGTCAAGCATTGTGTCCGGGCCGAACCTCCGCAGCACAGCCTTGAGCCTCTGGTTCCCGCCGATGATGTTGTCGTGTTCATCAATCAGATAGATGCCGAAGTCGCCCAGCATCTCAAGGCTATCTGCGAGTTCATCCAGCTTCTTCTTGCTGATTTTCCTCGGATTCCCGAAGCCGGTCTTCAGGTCTCCGGCTCTCATTTTGCATACCTCTGTACGCTTATCCATTGGCCGCACCTCTTTTCATAGTCTGTTAGGCTATCTTAGATTGCCTTACGGCGTATCTTCTGGTATAATCGGTTCCATTCTGATAAGGACGGTGATACTATGGAAAACAAACTGTTCTTCGTGTCGAACGGGGCCGCTCTGGAAATGAGCGAACAGTCCTACGAGGCGGAGAGCTACCTCCAGAAAATCGTCGAGGACAATCCGCATCTGCTGGCAAGGGCCTGGGGCGACAACGAGTGCAGGCTGTTCCTGATTAAGCGGGAACTGGAGATTCTGGAAACAGAGGACGGTTCCAACTCCTATTCCCTGGATCACCTTCTGGTGGGTGAGGATGGGGTGCCGGTTCTCGTCGAAGTCAAGCGGAGCACCGACACCAGGATCAGGCGGGAGGTCATCGGGCAGATGTGCGACTACGCCTGCCGGGCCTGTACCTGGAAGGTGGACAAGCTGCGGGAGCTGTTCATGGAAAACAACTCAAGCGAGGTCGCCGACGAGTTTGACAACGACGAGTTCTGGGCCCAGGTAGCGACCAACCTGAAGGCAGAGCACCTTCGCTTGGTATTCGTGGCAGACAAAATCCCGGACACGCTGCGGGTACTCATAGAGTTCCTTGACCGCAACATGGCCGGGATCGAGGTCTACGGCGTGGAGGTCAGGCAGTACAAAACCTCGGACGCCCTCCTTCTCTCGTCAAGCGTCATAGGCAACAGCCTCCTCGATAGCAAAAAGACAGGGCAGACAGCCCAGCGGAGCTACCGGACATGGAGCGACGCCGACTTCACGGCCTACCTTCGGGAGCACGGTCTCGGAGAGGTGGCCCCGGTCGTAGACGAGATTCGGGATTTCTCAAAGGGGCTCGGCCTGTCTTGTTACTCGGGCCGGGGCGGGAGCTGTCCGTCATACAGCGTTCGGATGGGCGACCAGCGCCTCTTCGCAGTAAGCGCATGGTGGAAGAAGTCCGCCGGCTTTCTCTGCGAGGTTGACTTCTTCATCCCATACGTCCTTCCGCCGCTCGGGAGCGATTGGGACGAAGATAAACTCCGGGCCTTCCTGACAGACTTACCAAATCGGAAGGACGCTGAGGGCAAGGACTACGCCTGGAGCTCACCCAGGACGCAGTACATAGACATCCATGCTTTCCTCGAAAGTACCAATATGGAAACCTTCAAACAAATCGTCAAAGACCTATGCAAAGCCCTCAAAGAATCGAATAGTCATAATATACAACAACAATTTACCCCCCCCCCCCGAATTTAGCACTATTGACGAAACACACAATTTAGGGGGCAAAAAGAACGCACGGGCGTTTCTGCCGTGCGTTCTTTTTCGCCTTACAGCATACCACTTTGGTAATTCTCTTGTAAATGGCGACTTTTTGGCGTGTCATTCAATGTAGCCGAAAATCAGGGCGCTCAACTGGCGGATGGCCGCTCTCTGGTCTTTGTAAATCGTGCTGGCGTCAACGTGCTCCTCGTCGGCGATTTCCTGAACCGTCTTCTTCTCGGCCTCCTCGCAGAGATACAGGTTGTGAATGACACGGTATCTCCTGGCCTCCTCCGGCCTCGGCGAGTGTTCACAGCAATACTTGTAGTAGCCCAGCATCCAGTCAACGTGATGGACGAGTATACGGGTTCGAGCCACGCTGTCCTGGACACTCTCTGCTACCACAGGCTTGTTCCCACAATCCATCAGGTCGAGCAGGGAGTCAAGGTCAAAATCGTCTTCGACCTGGGCGGCGTCGTAGACGGCGCTCTCGCTATGGACGACAAACGACCGATACCGCTCCAACAGGAGCTTCGTGTTGTGGAGGCGGCGGTCTTTCTTTTCCTTACGCTGGCTTTCTTCGCTTTTCAGGTACTTATCTATGGCAACCTGAGCCGCTATTGATATGATTTCCCGGCGTTGCTCGACGGTGATGCTGGTGGACTGCTGCTTACCTTTTTTGCTCATGCCCTTAACCTCCTTGACTTTTCGAGCGAATATGCTACAATGACATTGCGTATCAGGTAGCGGCTTCGGCTCTTTCGGGAGGCGGGGCTGCTATTCTTTTGTCTGAAGGTGGTATAGCGTGTCCATCAGGTCATCGCTGACTTCTTCGACCATTCCGGGCATTTCCAGGATGGCATGGACATCAAACTCAAGAATGGTGTGGGTCATCGGGGCGTCTACATCGTACCTGATCGGGCCTGCGGTGGGGGCCTTGTAGTCCAGCATCAGGGCGCTCACCAGCGATGGGAACGGCTGACACAACGTATCCGGGCCGAGCCTTCCTACAACAACGGAGAAGTCCCGGTTGCACAGGTTGAACAGGTCTTTGACGGTAGCCCCGCACTTCTCCCAGGCCAGAAGCTCCCGGCACAGCTCATGGCCTACATCGGCCATCGCATTTCTGGCTGCATGGTAATCTTGCAGGAACGCCCAGCTCATTTCGTTCGTTTCCGGGGACACCTTACCGCTCGGCCAGTCCTTTTTCCGCATGGAGTGTGTCGTCTTGGTGAGGGCCTCGTCTGCGGCACGGAACCGCTTGACGGCCTCCCTGGCCCGTCGGCGGCTGAGCACGATCATCGTGCCTACGGCCTTCTTGGCGCTTTCCCGGTCTCCGCCTATCAGGTAGCCAATCGCCAGGGCATTGTACGCCCTGATTTTCCTGACATACAGCTTCTCCAGTTCTTCAGGTGATTTCATCACAGCCTTCTCCTTCCAGCCTGTCGGCCACTTCGATATACTTCCGAGCCCCGCTGCGGAGCTCTCTTGCCAGCTTTGCGCTGGCGATGTCTCTGCGGGCGTTGGCCTCTACGCCGTCCTGGGTAAGCCACAGTACCTCATAGAGCTGGTGCTCCGAGCCGGTCAGCTCGTTGATTCTGTCCAGGGCCTTCCCGGCGATGCGGACAGCTTCGTACAGCGTGTATGGCGACTCATTTTGGACACTACTGACCATTTCGTTATCACTTGCGCTATCTTCCGGGTAACTATCTCCCTTTTCTTTATCAATCCTGACCTGATAGCCGACGCCATACTGTGTGTTCGCTTCAAGGAAAATCTTCAATTATCAATACCTCCTCTTTCTGCCGCCCATGCCGGATACACTCCAGCATGGGCGGCTATGCTTTTCAACCGAAAATCTCCCGCACAACGTCCTTTTTGCCCTCGGCAATCTTCACCCGCCGAGACCCACCCTTGAAGTAGACGGGGACGCACATCTCCTGGATGCGGGAGTATATGCGCTTGTAGTCCATGTTCTTCGGGTCATTCATCTCGTCCAACGTGAGGTTCGTGGTCACGATCAGGGGCTTCCTGGTCTTGTACCGCTCATCCACGACGGAGTAGACGATCTCCTGGGCATACTCGCTCTGCCGCTCCGCCCCAAGGTCATCAATCACCATGAGCGGGAACCGCTTCATCTGGCCGATAATCTCGGACTTGTCCCACCCGCCGTTGAGGATGCGGGGGAACGATGTGACGAGGGCGGGGATGCCACGGTCAATGAGGGCGTTGGCGATGCAGGCTGCAGCGAAGGTCTTGCCGTTCCCGACCCCGCCCCAAAACAGGAGCCCGCTGTTGTTCTCCAGCACCTCGGGCCAGTGTTCGACGTACTTCTGGCACCTGATAATCTCGGCAGTCTGCTCAGCTTTTGCGAAGGTGTACTCCCGGACGGCCTTGTCCTGGATGCCCTGCACCCGGAGGGTGCTGATGCGGCCCATCTCCTCCTGCTTCTTCCTCCGCCGCTCCTCGGCCTCGTACTTCTCAGCGGCACATCTACACTGGCAGCTCACGATGTCCTCCTGGCCCATGATGGTGATGCGACACTGTTTCTGCGTATGGCACTTACCGCAGTACAGCAGGCCGTCCTCCCCCCGGTAGTCTCCGGGCAGCTCAGGCGAGGCGATGGCCGCCGCCTGGGCGATGCTGTTGAATACTTCCATTCCGAAGTTCATCGGTCTCCCTCCAATTCCTTTGCGGCGGTGTCCAATGCGGCCCGGATTACCTGATCCATGTCGTAGTATCGGTAGCTCCCAAGCCGGCCGCCGAATACCACGTTCTTCTCCCCTGCGGCCAGTTCCGCATACCTGCGGTACAGCTCCATGTTGGTATCATCGCCGATGGGGTAGTACGGCTCCTCGCCAGGGCTCCACTCATGGCTGTACTCCCGGCTGATAACGGTGTTTGGCAGCTCCCGGCCAAGCTCGTCCCTGCCGAACAGGAACCACTTGTGCTCGATGATGCGAGTCCACGGGATGTCTCTCCCGGTGTAGTTGACGACGGCGTTCCCCTGGTAGTTCGGGTTATCCATGGCCTCCGTTTCAAACCGGATGGAGCGGTACTGGAGCGGCCCGAGCGCATAGCCGAAGTAGGCGTCAATGGGGCCAGTGTAGACAATCCTCCCGGCCATGGCGTCGAGCTCAGCCTTCCGCTCCAGGTAGTCAACCCCGAGGCGGACATCGACGCCCAGGAGCATTTTCTCCACCAGATTCGTGTATCCGCCGAACGGGATTCCCTGGTACAGAGCATCGAAATAGTTGCTGTCATAGGTCAGCCGGACGGGCAAGCGTTTGATGATGGAGCATGGGAGCTCCCGGCAGGGGCGCCCCCATTGCTTCTCGGTGTATCCCTTCACCAGCTTTTCGTAGATGTCCCGACCAACCAGCGAGATCGCCTGCTCCTCCAGGTTCCTCGGCTCCCGGTCAACCTCCCGCCGCTGCTCCAAGAGGATGGCGGCGGCCTCTTCCGGGGACACCACGCCCCACATCTGGCTGAACGTCAGCATATTGAACGGCAGAGAGTACATCCGCCCCCGGTAGTACGCCATCGGCGAGTTCGTGAAGCGGTTGAAGTCATCGAACCGCCTGACATAGCTCCATATCTGCCTATCGTTCGTGTGGAAGATGTGCGGCCCGTACCTGTGTACCGTGACGCCGTTCACCAGCTCCGTGTAGGCGTTGCCGCCGATATGCCCCCGACGCTCTACCACCAGACATCTCCGGCCAGCCTCGGTCATCTGCTGGGCGAACGTGGCCCCATACAGGCCAGCCCCGACAATCAGATAATCGTATCTCATAGGCTGCCACTCGTGTCCCCAGGATCATAGTGATACTCTCCGGCGGGGCCTCCGGTGGGCCGGTGGCCTGGGGCATCTCCTTCCCGAAGAAAGTCAACAAACGGGGTGCTTTCGCTCAGGAACGTCTTGCCGAGCTTGATGTAGTGCTTCTCCGTCTGGAGCTTCTTACACTGTTCCGCATAGGCCATGGCGGCTCTGAGCAGCTCCTCCTCGGAGAACCCGTCGTTCAGGCGGGCCTTGTACTTCTTGTAGGCGTTGGCCTTTTCATCTTTTCTGGGATATGCTGCCCAAAACTGTTCAAATGCCGGTGTGTACTGAGAGCCAGCCGGTTTCTCGGCCTTTTTCGTTTCGTCGGGCGGATCGTCCCTGGGCGGCTCATTAGGCGGGTCTCCAGGCGGCGCCGGAGGGAGCTTGTCGGGGTTATCATCATTCTTACCGGCCAGAACAGCCTTGGCGGCGGCCTTCCTGGCACGTTCCCGCCTCTTTCGCTCATTCGCAGCTTCCTTTGCCGACATATAACGCACCCACGGCTCCTGATGCTCGGGCCAATCGTGAATGTAGTACCGTCCGTCCATCTCGTCAATCCACCCTGCATCGACCAGAGCTTGCGCTACCTTCATCGGATCACGGCTCTTGTCAATTTTCAGGGCAAAGACATCGGCGATGTCATTCAGGTCAGCTTTCTTCAGGAGGCCGTTGCTGTCAGCGTTGTCCTTCACGGCCCACAGCCATACATAGTCCAAAATACCGAGCGCCTCTGCTTCGTTGCACCCGGCCAGCTTTGCGAAGTCTCGGAGCTTAGGGCCGACGACTCCTTCGTGTAAGGCAATCCATCTGTCCATACATACAGCCCTACCTTTCCTCGCAAAACACTTGGAACTCGGCCCAATCGCTGAGGTAGTACCCATCGCTCCGCTTATCGACCCAGCCGGATTCTACAAGTGCCTCGGCCACTCTCTGAGGGTCAAGGCACTTTGATATGGTACTCTTGAACGTACACTTGATGTCCTCCAGGTCAGCCTCCAGAAGAAGGCCGTCCTGATCGGCGTTCCCGCCAATCCCCCACAGCCAGAGGTAAGACAGGATACCGAGCGCCTCCGCTTCGTTGCACCTGGCCAGCTTTGCGAATTTTCGGAGCTTCGGGCCAATGACCCACTCATGCACCGCAATCCACTTATCGACTTCCATTCCAGGCGACATCTGTTCATCCCTTCCTTTCTTGATGTCGTAGTTCATGAGGCTTTTGCTTGCCCCTTGACAGTCGAGACTTCTCTGCTGCCGGCCATGGCAAATATGTCGATTTTGGGGGCCTTCTTCAGAGCTGCCTCCAACTCGGCATCGGAGTGGATTCCATACTCCTCAGCCAACATCTTCCTGAGCTCTTCTACACGGTTCATGCGCCCCCTCCTTTCTCCTTTTGCCATGAATCCACTTTTCGCCCCGTTTTCGTGTACCCAGACGCACGTTTATGGGGCCAAACGTGCATCGACAAGCTATTTTCTTCTTCAGGCCGGTATCGTATAATTACCACAGTGGCAAACGGAACCAGCCTCGGAGCCTTTCGGCGTCATTCATTCCGACATTCCTCGGTTCTCAACAGGATTTCCGAAGTGGCAACTTGCGCCCGTTGATTACCGTTTTGGTAGTTTGTCGTCAAAAAAAATGACGCTGAACTGCTCCATCGTCAAATCCAGCTCCGCCGCCAATGCCAGCTTCTCCTCGTCGGTGAACGGGGTCTTGCCGGTCTCTTTCTTGGCGTAGGCGTTCAGGCATTTGCCGATTGCGCTTGCCATGTCCCGTCTGGTTTTCCCTTTCCGTCTCCGGGCAATCTCAAGCTCAAGAGTGTTCATGTCGCCGCCTCCTTTCCTATTATATCTCTATCCTACCACTTTGGAATCTCATTGTCAATCGGGTTTTACCATTATGGAAAAATTACTGTTGCAAACCTTCACTTTTCGTTGTAGAATACTATCTATCCATATCAGGGAGGTATCATTATGTACGATAAGAGCTCATTTTCTTACCAATATAACCGGATAATGGCGATGCGTGGAATGTCACAGAAGGAACTGGCGGCGGCCCTCAACATTTCGAGCGCCACGACATCCAGGTATGCAACCGGCGCCAGGGAGCCGGACATCAAAACCCTCGTGCGGATTGCCGAGATTCTCCATGTCTCCGTAGACGAGCTGCTCGGCGTTGACGTGCCGGAGCCAGTTGCCCCGCCCCAGCCCCCGGTAGACATCGCCACGCTGACGGCCTGCTATTCCAGGGCATCGGAACAGGACAGGGACGTTCTGTGGTCTCTCCTCTCCCGGTACATGAAGCCAGCGGAGAAGGCGGCAATCACCGCCCTACGGGAGAAGAAAGGGCAGGTCGGGTAGTCCCGGCCTGCAAAGTCATCCAGCTCCCGGTCGGCCACTGGCCGAAGGGCAAATCCTGACTGTGATACGGAGGTGGCACCATGCCAAAGCGCAAATCACCAAAGAAGCGGGTATCCAAAACGACAACCGAGCCAAGGGCGGCAATCTATATCCGGGTGTCCACCCAGTACCAGACAGACCGGGCCAGCCTCCCGGTGCAGTGTGAGGAGCTCATCAACTACGCCAAGTACGCCCTCAGCATCAACTCATACGAGATTTTCGAGGACGCCGGCTTCTCGGCGAAGAACACTGACCGGCCAGCGTACCAGCAGATGATAGCCCGTGTCCGCAACGGCGAGTTCACTCACGTTCTGGTCTGGAAAATCGACCGGATCAGCCGGAACCTGCTGGACTTCACGGCCATGTACCAGGAGCTCAAAAACCTGGGCGTCACCTTTATCTCCAAGAACGAGCAGTTCGACACCAGCACAGCAATCGGCGAGGCGATGCTACGGATCATCCTGGTCTTTGCCGAGCTGGAGCGGAAGATGACCAGCGAGCGTGTCAGCGCAGTCATGGTGTCCAGGGCCAGCAAGGGCGACTGGAATGGCGGTAAAATCCCATACGGCTATGACTATGACAAGGACACCGGCGAGTTCTCCATCAACGAGGACGAGGCCAAGGTCATCAACCTGATCTATGACCTCTACGAGAGCGAGAAGTCGCTGACCGTCGTGGCAAAGTACCTGAACGACCACGGATACCGGGCGAGGTCTGGGAAGCCGTGGAACCCGACCACCACCAGGAAGATGCTGGTCAGTCCATTTTACGCCGGCGTCTACCGCTACAACTACCGATGCGAGGCGGACGGCGGCAGCCATACTCCCTCCTACGTCCGGGACGAGGACGAGTGGGTCGTCATCGAAGACCACCACCCGGCCATTGTGGACAAGGCAAGGCAGAAGCGGATCGAGGTCATCCTTCAGGCCAACCAGCGGTCACAATCCAACGGCACCACCAGCTACAACAGGAAGGACGTTCATATCTTCGCTGGCCTTCTCCGCTGCGGGATATGCGGGAGCGGCATGACGGCCTCCACAGATCGGGAACGTGACGGGGGCTGGGCCCCATCCAAATACGGATGCACCCGCCGCCGGCGCTTCAATGACTGCAACAACAAATTCGTCTCTGACATCACCATCGGCCCGTTCGCCATGAACTACATCGCCAACATCATCCGGGCCGGTAACAGCTTCGGCAAGAGCACCAGCATTGAGACGCTCCAGAAGAAGCTGCTCCGTGGCGACACATTCAAGGACGTGGTAGGCATCGAGCGTCCCGGCCTGGAGGAGCTCTACAACCATCTTCAGAGCGGGGCAGGCGGCCTCGAATACAAGTCCGCAGCCCTGACCGCTGCGGAGGCGTCCAGCATCACAGACGAACGGGATGTCCTGCTGTCGGAAAAGCGGCGCCTTGAGAGGGCGCTGGCCCGCCTGAAAAGCCTGTACCTGTATTCTGATGAGGGGATGTCAGAGACCGATTATGTAATCTCACGAAATGACCTGATGGCATCACTGGACAGCGTGACGGAGAGGTTGGATGTCGTGGAAAACTCCATCACGGAGCACCTGACGCTCTCAGACGAGGAGTTCATGGCGAAGGCGTCCTACTTCCTCGTGGCGCAGAAGCTCAACGAGAAACGGTACATCGACTACGAGAAATTCATCAAGAAAATCGACTCCCGAATCCTCAAGGATTTCATCAACTCGGTCGTACAAAACTTTTGTATAAAAAACGGTCGAGTGGTCTCCATTCTCTTCAAAAACGGCATAGAGCACCGATTTTTGTACTCCGACGCCGAACAGTGAAAAACCCCGGAAACCCCTGATTTCAAGGGCTTCCGGGGCTCTTTACTTGGCCGGGTCAATCGTATCTGTTATGAACATGGCGTCACCAAAAGAAAAGAAGCGATATTTCTCCCGCACCGCCTCCTCGTAGGCCGCCAGGACATGCTCCCGTCCCGCCAGGGCGGACACCAGCATGATGAGGGTGGACTGCGGCAGGTGGAAATTGGTGATGAGGGCGTCCAGCACCTTGAATTTATACCCCGGATAGATGAAGATACTGGTCCAGCCGGAGCGCTCCGACATCGTCCCGTCCTCCGCCGCGAAGCTCTCCACCGTGCGGCAGGAGGTGGTGCCTACGCAGATGATCCGGCCCCCGTTCTTTTTCGTCTCGTTGATGACGCCGGCGGTTTCCCGGGAAATCATACAGAACTCAGAATGCATCTCGTGGTCCGTAATCTCCTCCGCCTTGACAGGGCGGAAGGTGCCCAGCCCCACATGGAGTGTAACGTAGCAAACCTTTACACCCATTTCCCGCACCTGCTCCAACAGCTCGGGGGTGAAATGGAGCCCTGCGGTGGGTGCGGCGGCGGAGCCCACCACCTTGGAATATACCGTCTGATACCGCTCCTGATCCTGGAGCTCCGCCTTGATGTACGGCGGAAGGGGCATACGGCCCAGCCGCTCCAAAATCTCTAGAAAAATCCCCTGATAGTGGAACTGGACGGCCCGTTTGCCGCCGTTCAGCTCCGCCTCCACGGTGGCGGTGAGCTGTCCGTCCCCGAAGAGAACCTGAGCCCCCGGTTTCAGCTTCCGCCCGGGGCGGACCAGGCACTCCCACAGGTCCCCTCCCCTGTCGGCAAGGAGAAGTACTTCACAGGCTCCCCCGGTGGGGCGGTGGCCAATGAGCCGGGCGGGAAGCACCCGGGAGTCGTTGAGCACCAGGCA
>OFFP01000149.1_pt1 | contig 56761 bp, 80 predicted proteins | sample 1521431 | NCBI WGS metagenome assembly OFFP01 (sample SAMEA3504104, study PRJEB24116) | mouse gut metagenome | biome: mouse gut; feature: mouse-associated habitat; material: faeces | place: Denmark | collected 2011
CCGAACCACTTTTTATGACAAAATCACCATTTCTTCTTATTATATGTGAATATGTCTCGGTATTCTGATCATCAAGGGAAAGTGTATTGCTTATAAATTCGATATCGATGCCGCCCACCAGTGCGACACTTTTTTTCCCATTGTTCATGTCATACTCGCAGGGAACACCCAGCAGTACAAGTTCTAATTCCGGGTCAGGAGTACTTGCGATGGCTATTTTTTTATCCTTGTTTTTTAAGGAAGCAAAAAATGGCTCGGAGTCGGCGATGACAACATCATCACCGAGGATCAGTTCCACGCTGCCATCTTCTGCATAAAGTCCTAAAAAGTTGAAATTTCTGGATGCAGCGCTTGCCGCCAGGGCTTCTATCAGTTCATTGCCTTTCAGGTCTCCGTCAGGCGGCGTTGCGTTGATCATACCTTCCACCTGGGACAATTTAATGTCCATCGTGGTTTCAAAATGTTTGGTGATCTCCGTGCTCATTCTTTCCATATAGAAATTGCCGATTTTAGCAGAAGTTTTTCTGCTCTTATCTGCCATACGATTCATAAGAAAGACAAATATACATGCACTTAATATAAATACCAGAATGAAACTTCCAATAAGAAAGCGGGATGTTTTGTTTTTCATGTTTTCACCTCATAATAGTTAAAGTACTTTGACCCTGGAGAATACTATAAATGATACCACGAATTGCTCCGCACTGTGTGCTCCCGCAATTCTAAAAACATTCGAAATTCGCCCTGTTCGGGCTGCTTTCTCATGTTTTGCGGGTCTCAAAGTCATAAAACCATATATAATCATATGATTTATGACTTTTTGACCCTGGTATCATTATATATCATAAAGGAAAAATCTACAAGACTTGAAAATATCACATTTACTGAATTGATATTGTTTTTGTAAGTTGCTATAATAAATAGAACATAAATATCCGCAGAGGAGGCTGGCAGCATGAGTACTAAGATGGCACAGAACAGGGTATTGATCGTGGAGGATGAGATCTCCATTGCAAAGATGATAGCCATGAATCTTAAAGTGGCAGGGTACGAGACAAAGATGTTTCATGATGGCAGGGAGGCGGCGGAAGTGTTAGAAGAAGAGCGCGCCTATGATATTGCCCTGCTGGATGTCATGCTGCCCGGAATGGATGGATTCTCCTTGTTTGATATTGTCAGGTCCTATGAGATACCGGTTATATTCCTGACGGCAAAAGACGATATCAACTCGAAGATACAGGGGCTGCAGGGGGGAGCAGAAGATTATATCGTGAAACCTTTTGATATGCTGGAGCTTATGGTGCGGATGGAAAAGGTGCTGGAGAGGACGAAGAAACTTAGTGATGTCATACGCATTTTAGATGTAGAGATTAATTTTCTGGAGCATTCCGTCAGAAAAAATGGCGAGGAGGTGTGTGGAAGCGCATGGGGCTGCTGGGATTTGGGCTGGTTGTTCTGACCTGTATTATTACGATGGGGGTCTGCTTGTTGCTTTTTATCGTGTTAAATAAGGTGCTTTTTCCCCTTCAGCAGTTAAATGACGGGGCAAAACAGATCGCCAGAGGCCGGTACGATGAGAGAATTCAGGTGGGGAGAAAGGATGAGATCGGAGAATTAAGCGAGAACTTCAATCAGATGGCAGGGGCGGTGCAGTTTCGAATCGAAAAGTTAAAGGAGGCAGAGTGGAAGCGGACATTATTTATGGGAAATCTAACTCATGAACTGAAAACTCCTATGACAGCGATCTCTGGATATGCCAGGACACTCCTGACAGTAAAGCTCCCGGAAGAGGACAGAGAAGAGGCACTTTCTTATATTTATGAAGAAAGCTGCCGGCTGGAGAGGCTCTCGCGAAAAATGATGGATCTGTTATTGCTGGAAGAAAATGACAATACTTGTTTTGAAAAAGTTGCAGCAGGCATATTATTTCACAGAGCGGCGGAGGCCTGCAGCCAAAGTCTGGAGCAAGACGGTATCCGTCTGGAATGTCAGGAAAAGGGGGAGGTTTTCCTGGTGGACGCCGATCTGTTTACCGAGGTACTGATCAATCTCATCGACAACGCCAGAAAGGCGAGCCAAAGGGGTGACCGGATCATACTTTCCGCCTCAGGGAATAGGATCTGCGTCAGGGATTTTGGAACTGGTATTCCGGAGGAGGAGAAGGAGAGGATCCTGGAACCATTTTACATGATCGACAAGTCGAGGAGCAGAAAGAGCGGTGGTGCCGGACTTGGACTTGCCATCACAGCGATGATACTAAAAAGGCACAATTGCGGCATCCGGATCGAGAGCGAAGTGGGACAGGGAACTCAGATGATTTTACAATTTGTTTAAAAAACGATGAATACTTGGTGAATGCGTCCATGTTAGAATGATTTCAACATGGACGTTAGTCATTTTGACAGGAGGGAACAAGTATGAGGAAAAAATGTATGGCACTGATGTTATCGGGAATGATGGTTTTTACACTGGCTGGTTGCGCCAGCAACCCTGAGAAATCGGTGGTCAAAGAAAAAAATATGGATAAAATGCTGCAGGAGGCACAGAAGACGGATGATACAAATACTTTTGAACAGATCAAGGAAGAAGTGAAAAAGTATGAGACCTACAAGACCCGCATCGAGGATAACAAATTAAAGGTTGTTGTTGATGTGGATGCGAAGGTAGAGGTGCCAGAGGTAGAAAAGCTTTCGGTATACCGGGTGCGGGCACAAAAGATCAAGCAGGATTTTTTAGACCGCGTTCAAAAGACGCTGACACCTGGGCTGGCTTATTACGACGGCAGTAAAGCTAAGATCCGCATAAAATCTGATATTGCCAAAGAAATAAGAGACTGTAAGAAAGAATTAAATGACGCTAAAAAATCAGGAGATACCGTCACGGCCGAAGAGTATGAAGCTAACATCGCGGATCTGAAAAAGGAATATGAAAAGGCCCGGACAATGTAAAGCTTACCGATTATCCATCTGAGAACAAAATTCTCAGCATAAAGAATCTATATGACAGCGACCCCAAGGATACGTTTTACAGCTGGCTGTATGAGCTGCACGGGGATGGACAGATGTATTATGGATTGAGCGATGGAAAAGATGGAAACTATCATACGCTGTTTGTGCAGAATTCTGAAAATTATGGAAACTGTCTGCGGTACGAGAGTAGCAAAAATGGGTATAGTGAAAAGCTGAGCTCTGCCGTTGTGGCCAATGATTTTCAAATGATCACACCAAAAAAGGATGGGCAGGAACCGGAATTTCCAATGGTTGATCCAGGGGGCTCCATAACCTGTGCTGACAATGAACCATTGACCCTGTCCCAGGAAGAGGCGGAACAGAAAGTAAATACTCTTCTTAAACAGCTGGGACTTGATGATTACAAATGTTATGAACAGGGGGTATACTCCCAGCTTCTACAGAATGGAGACGTGACAGATAAGTATAGGAATGTATATCGTTTTCTGTGCCTGAGAAAGCTGGATAACGTTTTTGTCAACAATCAGGCGGGTTTTAAGCTGACGGATGGCCGGCTAAAAAAGATGTGGGGAAGCGAAGCGGTGGCAGTCGCTGTAAATGACAGCGGAATTGTAGGGTTTCATTATCTTTCACCACTTTCCATAAGGGAAACGGTGGTGAAAGACAGCCGCATATACAGTACGGACTACTCTCTTTTGGAATCTGCCTCATTGCAATTTTTACCCTGAAACTCGCAGCGGGGAAGGGTTGGGACAGATGGTAGGCTGCCTTTGTACTTAACGCAATACAATAATATGAACACTTTGTCAAGATAAAAGTTAAAAGTGCAATTATTTTAAAAAGAAGCGAATCATTGGATCATTTCCAATAATTTGTTTCTTTTTTTGTTGGAAGTTTTTGCCTGTTTTCGTCTTGGGGCGCTTAACACAATATTGTAATATGTATATAAAGCCGGGTAAAAAGTGTGTGGTAAGTAACGCAAAATGAGTTAGAAACAGACTTTTCTGCCGGTGCGCCGCGTCGATGCTGCCCGGCTGTACAAGAGCAGTCCGAGATCTACACTCTTTCCCTACACGACGCTCTTCCGATCTTGAACTGGTAGCTGCCATCCAGAAGTCTTTTTTGCAGTGCAGTCGACACGCCGAGAGACAACATATCGAAATGTTATCGGGGTTCTTTGATTCGGAAAATAAGCCGGTTAGTATACCGCTTAGTATGCCTCAGTTCGATGACAGTGGAAATATAACATATAAAGATGTATCCATTCCCAAACTGTGCCTTGTTCCCATATCATCACTGAAACTGGACGGAATCAAAGTAGATTTTAAGGTCAAGCTTACGGGAGAGGTTGTGCTCAAGGAAAAAGTGGGAGAAAACGCTGAAAACGGAACGGACAAAAGGGGACGTTCTTATCTCGGATATATCCCAGGTGGAGGGATCAAAAGAAATCCGGAGGATTTTGCTAATATCACGTTACAGTTTACTTCCCAGGACCCCCCGGAGGGGATCCTGCGTATTCAGGACGAGCTCATTCGGTTATCGCTGTAGTGGGTTGGTGGGAGAGTCTTTTCTATAAATAATGATATGCACAGGTATATGTGCAGGAAAGGAGGATATTATGGCAGATGAATTAGTGAAGATGCAGGATCAGTTCAGTGGACTGGACATGGGAGCATTGATCGGCGGGCCGTTGAAAGCGGCGTGTGACGCTCAGATCATGATGGCAAAAGCGACATCTGATTTTATCCAGCATGTGGGTATGCCCGACATGATTGTTGCACAGGCGAAGAAGTTTGAGGGAGTAAAAGAGTCTCCAGCAAACAGCAATAATGTAATCTTCAATACTCATTATTATGGACATGAGGTGGAAGGGGCGGCGTATCCGTGGTGCTGTGCCTTTGTATGGGACGTGTTCCGAATGTGCGGAGCTTCAAAATTGTTTTATGACGGCCAAAAAACGGCACTTTGTGCTGCTGTGGAGAGTTGGGGAAAAAACAAGCAGCTGACCATTAGTAATAAGAGCAAAGGGAAAAAAGGCGATCTTGTGATCTTTGACTTTACACACAGTAGAAGGGCATGCCATATAGGGATTATAATAAAGAATAACAATGACGGAACCTATACGACGATCGAGGGAAATACCGGTACGGGGAATAACAGCAATGGCGGTATGGTGATGAAACGGACCCGCAGCATTAGCTTGATCCGGTGCATCATACGTCCTAAATATGCTACATAAAAGGGGTTTGTAAGGGAGAAAGGCTGGTGCCGTTTAGAAACAAAGCTGTGCCAGCCTTTTTCCTGCTTTTGTCATGAAAGATATGCACCTTGGGTATACGGAAAATATGCAGGTTTTTGTTCGTGTTATTATACTCAAACTTCGCACATAAATTTTAGCTATGCACCCTGAAATTTCAATATCCGACAGTTGTTTAGTTGTCAATGACCGATGATCTATACTGCCTGCAGTTTTGATCTTAACAGCGGAGGCAACGCATCTATAAATGCATCCATCAGCTTATCAATTTCTCCGTCTGCCGTATCAATATTATCTGCAAGCAGGGAACGAAACATCTGCAGAAGCAGTTGCATGGCATGAACCCATGTTATATCACAATGTCATTAACTTAAGAAAAAGCAATACCGGATAGCTTTACCCCCATCCAGGGGGTAAAGGACATCCGGTATTGTTTTGGAAAATTAATTCTAATATTTGATATCATTCTACTATATTTATCATGAAGGATGTGCTCATGTTCTATAACTTTTCTGCTCAATAAGCTCTTTTATGCGTATTTGAATATTTCCCCGCAAGCTGCCCCTTTGTCCGGTGGTAATGGCGGTCTGGTCTTATTGGAACCAGATTCTTGCTGATGTCCTCATAAATCTGCTGGAACAGTTCATCCTGTTTCCGCGCATCCGTTTCCAACAGGATATAGATCAGGTCATTTTTCAGTATCCCAATGCTCAATGTCCGGTTTATCATCATCTTATGTTTCCTGTGTCTTTCTTTTTCGTCCAATTCCGCCTCGGCATCACGGATGATGTCCTCCGCAAGGTTGCTGATATAGATTGTGCTGTATATATCCTGCAGCAGCAGGATCGGCTTGGTCCCTGTAAAATTCTCTATCTGCAGGCGGTCTTTGAGTGTCTCATATGCCGTTTCAATCCCCCATCTCATATGGTACAGTTCGGCTATCTGCTGGCAGCCAAAGGGTTCCGATGGCAGATTTGTGATGAGCACTTCTTCCTGGTTTTCTGGCAGCGGCACTTTGACCATCCGCAGGGTAATGTGCCCAATCTCTTCCATCCGCCGGCCGATATCCGTTCCTTTATAATGTCTGATCCGGCTTTTGTCCAGGTGGATGTCCACCCATGTGTCCGGCGCCGACAAAGCGGCCTGTTCTTTTTTATAATCACTGGATTTGAGACGCGCAAGGAATAAGATGCCTTTCTCCATCATCCGGATAAAAGCCGGGGTAGACGGGTACCCCCTGTCCATGACGACCAGGAACGGCTGTGATGAGCCGATTGTTTCAGGCAAACGGCCAATCTGTTCTTCTGCCAGCCGCATTTCATCAAACTTGCATTTACGGCAGTCGCTCTCCAGAACCATTCTGTTCATGACATCATACAGACATCCAAGCCCTATGGATGCCTGGGGCTTTGTTCCTTTCCTGCTGGATGTCCCGAATTCTTCCAGGGTCTCCTTCGTAGTAGGGATATTGATCCCTGAGCCGTCCGCGGCAAGGACCAGATATCCGTGGAAGGTAGAAAATCCGGGTTCTGCGTAAAAGTTCCTGTTATGATGGCGGTAGAGCTCATAAAAAGCCAGCGGGTTCAGCTTCATACGCTGTTTCAGATAGCCGGGCTTTGATATTTCCATTCCCGGATGTGCGGTCTTCATATAATTTCGTAGTTCCAGGCTCAAAGTAATCCCCCTCCGGTTGATCATGGTGAACATAAGATCCTTCAGCGGCATTTTTCTGTTCCTTATAAAAGAAGACGGATTCCCATTTCTGCAGAAATCATGGAATTCATCCTGATGGATCAAACTGATATCACAACAGGTACGTTTTTGAGAGTTTTTCATAAAATCACCTGCCTTTAAAAGAAAAACATCAGTTATCTGCTTCTATTATACAGAAAAAAGGAACCTTTTACAATTTTAAATGTAAAAGATTCCTTAAGTTAATGACATTGTGAAAATACTGGACTTTCAAGGGTTCTATAAAATCTCTTATTCTGCTTGTAATTATCGCTTACTAAACTGTGGAGCTCTACGTGCCTTCTTGAGACCGTATTTCTTACGCTCTTTCATACGAGGATCACGAGTGAGGTAACCAGCTTTTTTCAAAGTAGGTCTCAGGTCAAGATCGTATCTGTTCAATGCTCTTGCAATGCCGTGACGGATCGCACCAGCCTGACCTGTGAAACCACCGCCCTTAACATTTACAAGTACATCGAACTTATCTGCCATGTTTGTAGCTTCCAGTGGCTGCCGAACGATGATCTTTAATGTCTCAAGGCCAAAATAATCGTCCATATCCTTTTTATTGATCGTAACTTTGCCGCTTCCTGGCATCAGGTAAACGCGGGCAACACTTGATTTTCTTCTTCCTGTTCCGTAATATCTTTCACTAGCCAATGTTATTTCCTCCTTTCAACCATTAAATATCCAGTGCTTCTGGCTTCTGTGCAGCATGCTTGTGCTCCGGTCCTGCATAGACAAACAGCTTCTTGAGCATCTGTCTTCCCAAAGGTCCCTTTGGCAGCATTCCTTTTACTGCATGAGTCATAACATACTCTGGCTTCTTAATTAACATATCTTTTAACGTGGTCTCTTTCATTCCGCCCACATAATCGGAGTGATGATAGTAGATCTTCTGATTCAGCTTCTTTCCGGTTGTAACAACCTTCTCAGCATTTACCACGATCACATAATCACCAGTATCAATGTGCGGTGTATAAATAGGCTTTTTCTTGCCTCTTAAAATATTTGCAATCTCAGATGCGAGACGGCCCAGGGTCTTTCCCTCTGCGTCTACGACATACCATTTTCTTTCCACATCGGATGGACTTGCCATATAACTTTTCATCCTGGAAACCTCCTAAATATTCATTTACTCTCTTTGTATCAAATAAACTGTTAAAAATGTGTTTTCTTATGAAGATCCCTCTGCAATGTCCGGAACAGACGATCTCTCTGAAAAATACCCATTCACGCTGTATGCCGGGGCAGGCACACAGAGAAGGCTTATGTATTTTTCATGCCACAGTATCATATTATATTATAATTTCAGACCAATGTCAACAGTTTTCTGGCATTCTCTCCCAGGATATCTTTTGTCAATAGTTTTGCGACAAGTTTTTGAAAAAATTTTATGCCAATTTCTGCAACTCTTCCTCGAATAGTTCCGCTGATGTTCTGTAATCAAAGATTCCCCTTGGATAATCGTTAATCCATTTTTCTATATACTCTATCTCTGCGTCCTGCCTGCCGTCAAAATCTTCCCCCTTTGGTATGTGCCTGCGGATAAGCCTATTGTTATTCTCGTTACTTCCACGCTCCCAACTGCTATAAGGGTGGCAATAGAAAACAAAGGTACGCTTTTCCTCTCCGAACACGGATTTTTCCATACCCTCATAATCTGCAAACTCCACCCCGTTATCTACCGTAATGCTGCGGAATACCTTACTAAACATATCCCCCCATTTCCTTTCTAGCCGGTCCAACGCTTCCACTACGGACGCTGCCGTTTGGTCTTTCAGCTTTATTATGATTTCATCACGGGTCTTTCTCTCTGTCAGCACAAGCATACATGATTTTGTAACCCCACGTTGCCCTTTTACTGTATCCATTTCCCAATGACCGAATATCTCCCGGTCCTTTACCTCTTCGGGTCTGTTTTCTATGCTCTCCCCTGCACTTGCCCTTTTCTGTACCTTTACCTTTTTATTGTGCTTTTTCTTTTTACTTTTAATAGGTAGGTCTTTGTTTGTCAGTTTCAAGAAAATTCCATTATCTATATATCTGTAAAGCGTCCGCAAACTGATAGAGGTTTTAAACTGCTTTTCTCCTTTGGCAATCTCCGCTAACGCTGCTTCCGGGCTGTACTTATCATTTACTATTTTATCCTCTATGCACTCCGCCAATTCCCTGTCATTCCCTATTTTTAACGCCCTGCCTTTCCCCTCTTGGGCGTAGTCGTGTGCTTTCTGCCCCAAATCGCTACTATACCTTTCCTCTTCCGTGTAATCAGAATTGCGGTGCATATATTTACCCTTGTCGTATTCTCGGTATATCGTGCTTCTGTGGAAATGTAACTGCTTTGCTACCTCCGCTTTGGAATGTCCTGCATTTAATAAGGCTTCCATTTTGATACGGTCGTTATGGCTCATTTGTTTAAATATCTTTCCCATGCTCTACCTCCAAATATAAGGGGCAGCGGGTGTATTTGTTCCTGCTGCCCCCTTTGGATTCCGCCTTACTGCCTTTCCCATAGTGAAATAGAGCATAAGTTTAACCCATGCTGCCAATCCCTCCGGCTTTTTGTGTCCGAATCGGTCTATTGTATCTTGATTTTTCCCTGTTCTCCTGCTATTATTTCTATAAACACTAGGGGCGGTTAGCAGGAATGTTAAGAAGTCCGCCCCCTGTGTGAATCCCTATTTAATCTTCAATATCCTTTTGGGTATCTTCGATTAAATCATTTATGAGCCTTTCGGCTTCCTCCGTGTTCTTTTCCTTAATCGCCTTTTGCAGGTCTTTAAGGTCCCTCATTAAACGTCTTAGGTAACTTTTGAATACTGCCATTTCTTCGGTGTTCTCCATTTCTTTAACTCCTTTCCTGCTATCTCCTTGCTACAATTATATTATATACTTATATAAGTATATTGTCAAGGGTTTTTATGGATTTTGTGCTACAAATTCCTGAATATGTGCTACAAAACTTTTTCTTTATTCTTGGCGTATTCCTCAACGATTTTCTGTAACTTGTCCGTGAAATTCTTTCCCGGACTTGCTTCTATGATTCTGAATATCTCCGGCTTGAATCTTACCGTTTTATGGATATTGCAATCATCATTAGTATATACGCCGTCCTTATAAGCGTACACCCTAACCCTCGCCCCTTTCCCTTTTTATTTTTTCCTCAACTGCTGCAACTATCATCTGATTCCGGCTCTTGTACCCTAATTCCTTGGCTATCTCCGTCCACTCTTCCGCCCTGCCTTTCGGTATGGAAGTAAGTAGAAAAGAATCATAGTTATTCTTATTCCATTTATTTTTTGCCCTAGTCGCAGGCGTTCCGCCTGCCTTTTCCTCTGCCATTACGCAATACCTCCTGTCCGCTCCGACCGTTTATAGTTTCCTGCTGAAATTGTACCATACTTTTTATACTTATACAAGTATATAAAATGCACAAGATTTCCTTTATACTTATATAAGTATTTTGTGAACATTTCCGGGATTGCAAATATACTTATATAAGTATATAATGTACTCATAAGGAACGGAAAATAAAGTACATGGAGGACTAAGGAAATGACAAATACAGATATTATTATCAGTGAAGCGGTGGCAAACGGATTATACACAATGGAACAAATCGAAAATATACTTGCAAGCGGTCACATGATACCGCTGCACACATTCCAAGCATGGAAAAGTTACGGATACTCTGTTAAGAAAGGGGAACACGCCCGGATTACTACAAGGCTTTGGAGATTCACGAACAAGGCAAAGAAAAATGAGGACGTAGACGAAAACACGGACGGAACGGACAACAACCATTACTACCTTGCAAAGGCATTTCTTTTTACCGCCGACCAAGTAGAGAAATTGAAATAAAAAACAACCCCCAAGGCATAGAGCCAAGGGGGCGTTTTTCTTCCTGCGGTATCTTATTTTATAAACCTGTCCTTCAATTCCTTGAACGTATCCCAACCGTACATTGAGATATACGCCACTACAAACGCTGCGAATACCGCAAGTGCCACATAATACCATAAAAGCGGTATGCCTGCGTAGGCAACATAGATTAACAACGCTGCCACGGTCACGATTAAGGAAATGAGGATAACAAACGCCTTTGTCGGCACTTTCTTAATCCCCGGTAAGTCCTTTAACAGTTCCGTAATGAGGGATACGGCAAACGCCAACGCCCCCAAGATACCGATAATCAAAACTGAATTTTCCGCTAAAATCTTCATATTTTTTCTATCCTCCGTCTTTGTGTCCGAATCGGTCTATTTTACATCCGCCTTGTCAACCCAACCGTAAACGCCTTTCCCGTCCTGCGATATGCAATGATACGGGTGTGTGCCTTTGGCATTTACGGCGGTCACTCTGCAAACGCTTGTTACTTCCCTATGTACGGCTGCCTGTGCTGCCGTAGAGGACTTGTAGACCGGTCCCCCTGTGAATGTTACCGTATCGCCCTTTGAAACGCTTTTAGGGGCGTTCCCTGCGGTCGTGGATACCTCTTTTACAGATTCCGCATTGGCCCAACCGTAAACGCCTTTCCCGTCCTGCGATATGCAATGATACGGGTGTGTTCCTTTGAGGTTTACCGCCGTTACCTTGCAGACGCTTACAACGTCCTTTTCCTTGGCTGTCTGTGCTGCCGTAGAGGACACATACACGCCACCGCCCGTAAACGTCACTGTATCGCCTTTCTGCAATGCCCCTATGGCGTTCTGTGTGCCGTTTCCTGCGGGTTTTTGCTTGTCAGCTTCCTTTTTATCGTCTGCCTTTTTTAAATCGCTTAAATTGGACGCTTTGACAGCTTCGTATACCTTGCCCCTACGGCTTGCGTACTGCCCCATTACGCTATCTTTTATGGCGTAGGCGTGAATTTCTTCAAGTCCTACCTTTTCCGCCCCTCCAAGGTCATTTCCTGCGGTCGTGGCTATCCGTTTGCTTGCACCGCTCCCCCCTTGGTTCTCCAAGTCCGCATAATAGGCAAGTGCCTTTAAAGACGTAACGCCGACCTTAACGCCGTTTTTGACATAAGCCGTAATATCAGCGTCCGCCAAATCGTCCTGTACTTCCTTTCCCTGCGGTGTGGCAAGCAATACAGAAATTGCCTTTGCTTCCGCTTCGGTGGCTTCCCTCTCTTTTTTATCCCATGCTTTCGGGCTGCTTCCGGCAATCTCGTTATAGAGGGATTCCCCCAATATCTCCTTTGCCTGGTCCTGGTCCTTATTTACAACCGCCTGCAACAAGGGCAACGCACGGCCCCAATATGCGTTCCATTGGCATTTCCCTATACTCATGCCGTGGCTATTGTCGTTTCGGTTTACGCTGCCGTAATTGCCCTCCTGTGCGTAGATGATACCGCTTGCTACTTTTACCACTTTTTTAATCTGTGCTGCCGTAACTGCCATTGTGTACCTCCTATTTCTTTACGCTTGCCTTGTCAACCCAACCGTAAACGCCTTTTCCGTCCTGCGATATGCAATGATACGGGTGTGTACCCTTTTCATTGATTGCCGTTACCTCACAACGGCTTGATACGCTTTTGGTTGTGGCTGCCTGTGCTGCCGTAGAGGACTTATAGACCGGTCCCCCTGCGAATGTTACCGTATCCCCTTTGGAAACGGTTTTAGGGGCGTTCCCTGCGGTCGTGGATACCTCTTTTACAGATTCCGCATTGACCCAACCGTAAACGCCCTTTCCGTCCTGCGATATGCAATGATACGGGTGTGTTCCTTTGAGGTTTACCGCCGTCACTTCGCACTTGCTTGTCACACCCTTGTTTACGGTCGCCTGTGCTGCCGTAGAGGACTTATAGACCGGTCCCCCTGTGAATGTTACCGTATCGCCCTTTGAAACGCTTTTAGGGGCGTTCCCTGCGGTTGTGCCTGCGGTCTGTGCCGTTCCGCCTGCCGTGGCGTTTCCTTCCATAGCTTTCTTAATATCCCTGCGGAATTGTGCCATAGTCAAGCCGTACTTATTCCAAATATGCTCTACGTCGCCGTGGTTGCTTGCAATCCCCCTTTTGTGACCCTCGGAATGGGAAATAATAACGCCGTCCTTTTCCGGGTCAAGGCTGTACTGTTTGCAGAGGTAAGCAAAAAGTTCTACCGCCGTCCTGTACGTCTTGGCTACAAAATCCTTGGTCGCTGCCGGGTTTAAATCCTTAAAGATGCTTCCGCCTGTGTACTGAATCGTGTCCGGCTCTGTCATTTCTACGCCGATATGGGTATTGTTTCCGCTTCCGTTGCTTCCGCTTCCGCAATGCCACCCCCTGCGATTCCACGGCAACAACTGTAATACCGTTCCGTCCGCCTGCAATACTGCGTGTACGCATACATTGGCGTTTGCGTTATTCCAGTTATTCGCAAATACGGACGCTCTCGGCTGCGGACAGCCCACGGAATGAATCATAAGGCCCTTTACCGTAATTGTCCGCCCGCAAGTGTAACACGGATTCTTAGTTACAATGTTCTGCTTAATATTCATGGTGTTACCCTCCTATAATGTGATATTGTTTAAATCAACGGAAATATCCTTTGTTTCCTCCGGGTATCCCTGCTTGATTTTGATAATGTTTTCTGCCTTGGCTTTCCAACAATACAAGGCAATTACCGTAGTTGTCGGGGTTGCTATGTATGTGGCAAGTACCCCGAATTGTGAGTAGTCTATAAGCGTCACTCTGATACCGATATACAGACCCACAAAGTAAGTAAAAAGGACTGCCACCAATACAACCTTTGTAAAGGTCGGCTTCCCTCTTTTCTTTGCCGATTCCCTTTTGAAAAGCTGTTTTCTGTTGGCAATCCTAAATAACAGGTAAAATATAAGGAATCCAAGGACAACGCCAAGGATTCCGCATAAAATATACTTCATTCAGTTTTCGCCCTCCTAATCCTCCTGCCCGTGTGCCTTTTGGTTTATGTGCTTCTCCACTTTCCCGATTGCTTCGGTCACGGGGCCGTTGCAACCCTGCTCTTTCAGACCCTTTAGGCAGGCAAGCACGGCATAGGTAAGCAGACACATTTCATCATTTAACTGTTTCAAGTTTTCTTTGTCCTGCTTCCTCAATTCCTCTATGTCCTTTGTCTGCTTATCCTGCTGCTGAAACCACTTGACAACCTTATATGCAACGGTCCCGATTGTGATTAAAGCACCCAATACGCCCGCAACGGTTATTATTGTTGATGAATCAATATACATTCCGGCTACTCCTTTCTGATAAAAAGACGGTTAAGGCTCTGCCTCATGCCGTAGCTGTTGCAATGTGACAATATGCCCCGGTATGACGCTATCGCACGTTCCATTTTCTCCCTGCTCTCTTCCCCGGCTTCCACCTTTTCTACATAATGTTTCATACTCCGCTTGATTTTTAACGCCGTTTTCTTCTTTAATCTGCGGTGCGTGGCCCATATGCGGAATCCTACAAAATCAATCCCCATGCTGCAAGGTCTGATTGCCGTTTTCTTATTGAGATTCAAGCGTAGGTTTTCATCAAGGAAAATGCGTAAATCCTCCTTAACCTGTGCAAGGTACTTTTTATCGTGATGTAAAATAATAATATCGTCCATATACCGTATGTAGTAATGCAACCCCAACTCATGCTTTGCGTACTGGTCTACCTCGTTAAGGTAGATATTCGCGAACATTTGAGAGGTAAGGTTGCCTATCGGCATACCCTTATTGCCTAACCTGTCCTCTACCTCTACTTCGTCCGGCTCTTTCCCCATTGGCAAGCCAAATTTCGTAGTTTCGCAATTTATGATTTTCTCTAACAGATTAAGCAGCCTTTTATCCTTTATCCGGCGGCCCAATATTTTTAGTAGTATCTCATGGTCTACCCTGTAAAAATACTTGGATATATCCATTTTGAGGTAATAGTACCGCTCCGGCTTCCTTTCCGTCTGCCGTAGCCAATACTGTAACTTGTCGGCTGCCTTATGCGTTCCTTTCCCCTGCCTGCAAGCGTAGGAATCGGAAATAAAAGTTTTCTCATAGAGCGGGAAAAGCTGCTGATATATCGCCCATTGTACTATCCTGTCTTTGAACGGCAAGGACATAATCAACCGCTTTTTCGGCTCAAACACATAGAAACTATGGTATCTTCCTACCTCGTATGTTTCATAGATTAGCTGATTCTGAATCTCTATTAAATGCTCTTCGTAGTTACGGTTGAAACTCAATACATCCTCCCTGTACCGCTTTCCCCTCCGTGCCTTTTCCCAAGCCTTATGCAGATTTTCAAAATCGTATATTTTCTCATAGATATTTTTGATACTGTGCATTTGCAACCTCTGATTTTCTTAAAATTTTGCCGTACAAACCTACTAAGTTTTTAACCCTTTCGGACGTGACAAATATAAATCTTTTCGGCTTACGCTTACTAACTGTCTTTACGGCAATACAATCTTTTTCCCGGAACGTCCGGGAATGGAAAACAACCCCTTTAACCCTTTTTGCACTGTCCTTACGGTCGTAACCGTAAGGCTTCTTGGCATAGGGGCAGAGTGGAGCGGAAGCCCACGTTGTCGTTAGAGTTGGAACGGGGATTATTCAAGTTGAGGGCGGACGGTCCCGAATTGGACGTATTGTTGAAACTCGACCCCCGGATAGGCAGCCACCTATACAAATGTGATTGTTTCCCAATGTATTTTTATTTCTGCTTCTCCCTGCTGTTTACCCACTCCATATAACCGCCAATCATACAACCGATTTCGTTTACCTTTTTAATCCACACTTCCCAAGTATGGAAGTCCAAACAAGGCTTTTGTTTTGGGTATAGGTTCGGGTCTTTCGCAAGTCTTAGCAGATTCCTTAATACATCTATTTCAATATCCAAATCCTGCAAGGTCGTTTTCTTGTGGTATTTCTTTTCAAGCCGTACCGCCATTTCCAACGCCGTATACATTGATTCCCTTATTTTGCCTGCCAGTACATACCTTTCAGTCTTTGGAAAGTCTTTTAAGGCAGGGTTGCCGTATAATATCATTTCGTAGATTTTCTCCTTTATGTGGAAAATCCCGTTGCCGTTGCTGGTCCCGGTCCCCTGCGTTCCCTGCTTCTCTTCCATGTTTCCCCTGCCTTGCTGATATATTTTTTCAAAGGGTGTGCTACCGCACACCCTATCAGTTTATCAGTATTCAGTTTACAGTTCGCAAAAAGCGGAGCGGAAGCCCACGTTGTCGAAAGAGCTGGAACGGGGATAATGCAAGTTGAGGGCGGACGGTCCCGAAAAGGACGTACTGTTGAAACCCGACCCCCGGAAAGGCAGCCTTTCGCCGTGATTCCGCATCCAAATATGGTCGTTTCCGTATCCTGTAATTCCACTGTCCGGGAATACCCCCAACGCTATTAACAGTTTCGGTATAGTTACCCCGCTTGCTGCCGTAAGTGTCTTGAACGGAATATACCTATATGTATCCCCGCTTGTCGGATACTGTACCGTTGTGTTGATTCTGATTCCTGCGGTTGCACTCGTTTGGTCTATCTTTAAAGTTCCTGCCGTGCCCGGTGCAACCAATGAGCCGTTAGGCATGATTGCTTTCCAAAGGGTGCTGTCCTCGGACATATCGCAATCAAGTTTCATGCAGTTACCGTAGGGGATAATCTGAATTTCCCCGTCCATAAGGCGGAATCCGCCGGTCCACTCCCATACCAAGCCGTTAAGGTCTGCAATGCCCGACATATCGTGATTGTGATACCATGTAGGGCCACCGCTGCCCGTAAGCGTCCGCTGCGTTTCCCCCTGCGGTTGTATTCCATGCTCGTAGGCATGGTAATAATCCTTTCCGTAATTGGTGTTTCCGTGCGGTACAGTCCCCATTTTCTGCGATAACAGATTAAGCACGGCAAAAATGCCCGTCTGATTCAAATGCCAACCGTTGCCCTTTGCCTTGCAGGCTGCTACCGCCTGGTCGAAAGTGATGTAATTCCTCGGTAACTTCATACCCAAGGAATACGCCCGGTCATTCTCCACGATATTAGCAAACTTGGAAACATAGATAGCTTCCTTTTCCTCGCCGTCCACAATGAAAAACGGCAACACTTCCTCCGTACCGCCCGTGATAATGTCGGAATACTTCATCTTGGGAACGCCTACCATAATGGACGGCATACCAATATCATCATAGATAACCTTGTTTCCTGCCCCAAACTGTGCTACCGCACCCTGTAAATCGTCAAAATTTGCCATTGTATATTATCCTCCTTAAATCAGATTAGATTAACGCCCATAAGGTCAATGTGCATTTCTTCATGTCAAACGGTAACGGGTTCTTTTCCATAACCGGGTTGCCGTCCTCGTCCTGCTTCCCCGTGTCCGTAATCTCATATTCACGGGCGGGGATTGTGACCTGTGCCACATATTCCGTAGAGGACGTATTGACCCCGACCGTCAAGCCGTTTTCCTTGTCCTTGCAAATGTCAAGCGTTGTTTCATAGTCACGCTGCCGGGTTTTCAGATTTACCATAAGTTCATCTTCTCCAAAGATGATTTTCGTACCCGATACCTCATAGGGGATTTTCCCGCCCTCGTTCTTCTCAACCACAATAATCTTAGCTGCTGCCATTACCTTTTACCTCCCATTCTCTGTAATTCTCTGTACGCTTCCTTGGAACGTACTGCGATATGCTCGGCTGCTTCCCTCTGTGCTGCGGTCGCCCTGCCACCGCCCACGCCGTAGGCGTTTAATACTGCTGCCGTCTGTGCCTTTCTTTCCGCACTTTTGATAATCACGTTTGCCATTATGCGTAACCTCCCTGTACGGTGCATTTTACGGATACTTCCTTGGCGGCCCCGGTAAACTCAATCTTAAAACCGTTCAACTGCTTATCGGTTATCTTGATTTCCCCTATCCCGCCTGCGTCCTCCGTGCTTGATTCCACGAATACGGTATAGTCCAAATTGCCCCTTGGCGTTTTGAGTGCAAGGGTCTTTTTGGAATTGTTGAAAGGGTACTCTTTGGAATTGGTTAAGGTCGTTTCGATAATCTCGCCTGCCAATCCCTCAACCTTGCTTTCCACCACCCCGACCTTTAACATAGCAAGTCCGGCAACCTCCCCGGCTGCCAAAATACGCTGCTCCATATCGTTAAAGTTCTTTGCGTTCTGTGGTGTACCCTCCTGTATTACCTCGCCCTCTACCGCTTCATGGGTTATCGTGCCGTCTGCGTTGTTGATTTCCTTGTAACGGTTGCTAAACTGCGTTACATGGTCTTTCCAAATCTTGAATAATCCCATTTCCGCTATTCCTCCTTAAAGTTGAAACTAAAGCGGTACAGTACGCCCTGCTGCACCCCTTTTAACTTGATTGCTTCTGTTTTCTCCGCCCACAACTTATTGCCAATATCGTACAACTGAATCTTGGTTATCGTGGTGGCCCCCGATACCTCCGGCGTAATCGGTATGCTTAGTGCTACCCTGCCGTCCGGCAAGCGTTCCCGGCTGATAATCTCCGCTTTATGCAGCACACCCTCATACTCGACCTTTGCGTATGCAATGTTTGTTTCAATGAATTTCTTGAAACTCTCAAAGGCTCTTTCTGTAAGCATTTCCTTAATCTCCTTTACTTTTATTTGCTTAACCGATTAGCACCGCAACGCTTGACCTCGTATTGGTAACTGTCGGTGTCTGCCGTCTGTGCTATGCCTTTTACCTCCTGTGCCGTTTCTACGGCCCTTTCCGGCTTCGTGCCTGCGGTTGCATTTCCCGTTGTCGGCGTTTCGTATCCGTACCCTGCGGTATCAGAATCCGCCACGACTTCCGCCGTCTGCCCCGAAAATACAACATTCCTTTTCGGCTTCGTGCCTGTAAAGGCATTTTCAAATACATAGGCTTCTAAATCCGCTTTCCCCACCGCCTGCACGTCTACGGAATCAAATAAAATATTTCTGTCCGGCTTCGTGCCTGCCAAATCGGAATCGAATTTATACTCCTGCCCTGCTGCCGTTGCCGTCACTCCCTCGCTCCCTGCACCGCCTACGGTGTCTATATATGGGGTTGTGCCTGCTTTGGCTTTTCCTGTCTGATTGCTCGTAAACGGATAACCTTTCGTGTCCGAATCGGTCACAATCTCGCTATCCTGCGTGGAAAACACTATATTTCTGTCCGGCTTCGTGCCGGTCCTCACGGCTTCGGCTATATACCCTGCTGCCCTTGCGTTTATGCTGATAACCGCATTTTCTACCGCCCCCTCCGTGTTCCTGTATGGCTCTGTGCCTGCCCTTAACTTCCCTGTCATAGGCGTAGAAAATAAAAAATACTCCGTGTGTGGCATTACTACCACACAAATAGAGCATTGGTAATATAATCTGTCCAAATGAGCCGTAAGACGCTTGTATATGTCAACCGTCTTTACAATCTCGTCATAATCTGCTGCAACCCTCGAATTTGTGGTATCAAGCACTATACGGAAACAATACGGCTTTCCGTTGTATGAAAACCATTCCTCAATTTCGCTCTGTGGGTGTATCCCCCCTAACGCCCTTTCTACCGCTGCCTTAGTTCCTAATTTTTGGTGTACCCTTACGCTGTCCTTTATGATTGCCCTTTTCGCTTCTATCGGGTAGTCGTAATCGTACCAATCCACATGCAAATCATAGGCTAATACGTCAAGCCACGTTTCCGTTAAGCTGTCTATATTCGCATATATGACGTTCTTTTCTGCTTCCCATGCGGATATATGCAATTCCTCCGCAATCAACCGCCCCAAGGCAAGCATTTTTTCATCTTTTTTCAATGCGGGCGGAAAGGACAGTAAAAAATCTGCCGTCTTAATATTATTCATCTTCCACACCCCCGAAAGATATATTGCAATCCCTTATGACCGCCACGCTCCCCTTTGGGATTGTAGTAAATGCAGGCTTTACAATCTCCACCCTTTTAATGCCGGATTCCATAAGCATAGCATTAAAATAGGACGGGTTAATATCCCGCCCCATTTTAGAGGTCTGCCATAATATGTAATTTTCCTCCGCCAAGTCAACGGCCCTTTGGATTTCCTTTGTGCTTGCTGATTTATCCCTTGATATGTAATAAACCGCTTCAATGTCAAACGGTATCGTGGTAGGTGCTGCCACTATTACCTTATCCGTCATTGGTCTAATATCGTCCGCACTCAAATACTCCTGTACCCGGTCTATCAATTCCTTGTCCGGCAACTCCCCGCCGTATAGCATGATTCTAATATCCGCTATTCCGGGTTCCGGGCTTTCCGCCGAAACGTCACTTATTTGTGAGGATACCGACTTAGCATGATAAATATAGCTTCCACGGGGTCCGGCGGTCGTGTATGATTCCTCGCTTTCCCTCATGCGGTTATAAAATGCCGTGTCGCTTTCCTCTTCGCTCCCTCCTGCCGTTACGGTTGTATTTGATACCTCTTTAAAATACAGAAATTCATCTGATACTAATTTGTTTACCTGTCCGGGTACAAAGTCATTCCCCGCCGTTCCTGCGGTCGTGCATACCGCCTTTACCTCTGCGTAGTTTTCGCCTGCCTTGAATATCAGATAATCCGTTGTGGCAAAATTTATAAAACCGTCTACGGTTACTTCCAGTGTGTCCGTTATGATGTAATCCTGCTCTAAAGTCGTGGTAATGTAGAATCCAAGCGTTGTACTCGCTGCGGTCGGCTGCAATCTGTATGTGTTATGGAAAATCTCGCTAAGGGAATCCAAGTTTTTACCTACCGCATACCTCGGAAGATTCTGCTTTGCCGATTCATTTATCTGTACCCGCTCCTGCACTAAGACGCTTGCAAGCCATAATATGAACGCCCTTACCGGGTCTGCCGGGTAAAGCGTCCTGCCCGTGATTTCCTCATACCCTGCTATGAGTTTATTTACCAATGCTTCCGTGTTGGTGTCCACAAACTCGACTTCGGGAAGATTACTCGGTATATTCCTCTTTTTCGTATTCTCCATTTATTTCTACCTCCACTATCGGCTTTAATATGCCCCTTTCATAATCCGCCTTAAAATCTATGTTTGTGATTTCCGCCCTTGGCTCGTATTCCTCGGTCTTGTCGTAAATGTCCGTTGTCGCTAATGCCTTGGCTGCTTCTATCGGCTTATCTATATATGTGGCGTTTAATCCCAATGCCCGGTCTAACGGTACATCATACTCCAATGATGAATACAAAAACCAAAGATTCTGTATTACTTCCTCTTCCACCGTTCCGGGGGCAAGGTTTATATTTTCCTTTTCCGTTGTGTCTATGACGTACCCCATACAACCCTACCTTTCCGGGTATTCCTCTAATGATACCTTGCTTTCCGCAATCAATAGATTCCCTTTATTGTCGAATCTCTTATAACCTTTGGAATGTGACGTAATGACCCATTTCGTGCCGTATTTCTTGCCACCTATAACCAATGTAAGTATTTTCCCCTGCTTGCGGTACTTATCTATTTTTTCCTGCATTGTCTTAGGGTTTACCCCAAGAAATGCGGACAGATACATAGAAAAACTCGCCGTGTCCGTATCATTGTACTGAAACTCCAACAACGGCTTTTTGTTATGCCTTGTATGCTTTGCGTAATTGGTCTTGCTTTCAATCTGCAATCCGTCAAACGTCTGTACCGTTTTTTCAGACACTTTAAAAACAATGTCGCCAAGCGTTCCTACCTGTGCCATTAGATACCTCCCAATATAAAGCCGTCGCCCTCCCCATCCGGCTTAAACAGGCACAAAACCCATTGCCCTACTTTGGGTATCCACGGCTTTATTTCAACCTCGCAATCCGCCGGGCAGCTTCCGCTTTTAATTTTTATTTCCGCCCTTGGCGGATTCTGCACTATCTTTAAATCCCCCGTCACTATTCCCTGGTCCTGTATCTTGACCCTCGCCGTCATTGCCCCGGCGTTCACGCTGCTTACAATCCCGACCCTCACAATATCCTTTAATTCCTGCATATCGTTATCATCAAACTGCTGCAATCAATATCCCTCCAAACAACTACGCAATTTTATCTGTACCTTGTAACCGCCCGTGATGTTATGCGTTGCCTGCTCTACAATGTATTTTCCGTTAAATTCCCCATATCCATATACCCTAACCGTGATTCCTGCCACATAATCCACGTCGCCCACAAGCGTAAATTCCGCCGTTGTTTCCCCTTTGTTCTTGGCTCTTAGGGATTTCCTTGCTAACTCCTTTGCTTCCGCCACGCTCGACACTTTCCGTTTTACCTCCAGTGTTTGACCGTCTGAATTGGCGTTTTCCGGCGTATATGTGGCTTCTATGGTCTGCTTTGTGTTCGGGTCGGTATAAATGACGTGGCAGGACGAATAAGCGGTATCCGCCGTTTTCGTAGAAAAACTATAACTAAGGATATTGCCCTTTCCTGCCTTTATCTTTTTTACCTCCGCCTTTTTTTCAAAGTCCGCTGCGTCAAATAATACGATTGTCTTTGACGTGACTTTTAAGGATATTCCCGCCCTTTTGCACATCTTTTTCAGAAATGCAATGTCCGTCATGTTTACCTGTTCTTTCCGCTTGTAAACCGGGTTGGCGTTTGACAGATACATAAGTTTCATACCGCTTCGTTTGGCTATCTTCTCCGCCATATTTTTAAGGGTCGTATTTTCCCATTGCCTGTTATACTTCGTCTGCCTTAATTTTGCCTTATAAGGGATTGACGTAGCCTTTATTGTCAGCTTTTGGGGCGGTCCGGTATAGTTTACGCTGTCAATCTCAAAAACCCCGCAATCCAATACCTTGTCTTTTCCGTCCGAATATGGGTTTTTCTGAATAACCATAGCATGTATTTCCGTACCCTTAAAGGCCCTTTTCTCTGATACCTTTGTTGTTTTGGTTGTTGTGACCGTTTCGCCCTCAACGTCTGAAGCATTGACCCAACCGTAGACCCTCGCCCCGTCCTGTGATATAAGGTGGTAAGGGTGTGCGTTTGAATTTACTATCGTGCATTTACATTTGCTTGCACCCCTCGTTACGGTCGGTGCTGCTGCCATAGAGGATATGTATACCGGTCCCCCTTTAAACTGTACGATATTACCTACCTTTATTTCCCCCTGCGTGGTAACTGTTTCCGTTTTGGTCTGTGCTGCCTTGTTAGCGTTTAACCAATCCTTAATCCATTTACCCTCTCTATCGTCAAGCGATATAGAAATATCGTCCGTTTCGTCCTCTTCCTTATCCGTAAAAGAAAGGGATAGCAGATACTTTGAAAGGTCCTTTGAAATATCCCTGCCCTTAAAATAGAGTTTTACCGCTGTCCGCCTTGCTAATGTCCTGTCACTCATTTACCGCTGCCCCTCCTTTCTTCCACGGTGGCAGGGAATCGGATACCTCCAACATGATTTCCGGCAGGGTCAAAATGACCCCTGCCGGAAAAATAAAGGTATCCTTATGCTCTAAATTCGCCTTAATCAGAGTATCCATATACATTTCGTTCCCCCATACCTTGTAGGCTACCGTATCCCATGTATCCCCCGATTTTGTGGTATATGTATCAAGCATAAGCTACCCTGCCCTCCTGTTCTCTCTGCTCTTTTAGAATCGTGCGTATAATTTCCCGCAACTTCTCCAAAAATTCCTCGTCATACTGCTGTAACTGCTCTTTGATTCCGCTTGTATCCCCTCCGCCTGCTACTGTCACGCTTGGGGAATTTGTAACGTGAATCGTGATTGTACCCGCCCCTCCTGCGGTGGCGTTTACATTGTTTGCCGTGTTGAGATTTCCGGCTTGTGCCATATTGTTAAATATCTGCCCCGTCTGTGCTGCGGTAAATACTTTACGGTTGGCAGCGTCCGTTATCAACTCCGGCCCGTTCTCGCCTGCTATAAAGGTGCTTGGCGTTCTGTTCGTACCTTTTGCAAATCCCGGTATCTCTGGTATGTTGATACCCATACCGCCGATTCCCGGCACCCAATCCGGCACTTTTAACTTGTTAAGTCCACGAATAACCGTGTTTATTGCAGATACGATTACCTTAAACGGTGCTTTGAAAATCTCTCCTAATCCGCTGAATACACCGCTAAAAATACTCTTGATTCCCTCCCAAGCCTGCGACCAATTCCCGGTAAATACTCCCGTGATAAAGTCAATCAATCCTTGGAATACCTGCATAACGCTACTTACAATGTTTGCTATGCTCTGTAACGCCGTTCCTAGCACATTTGCGAAAATCTCCGCCACCAACTGTATAACAGGTATCAACGCCTGCAAAAGCTGTTGTAGCACGGGTAAAATCGCCTGTATGATGTTTTGGAATATCGGCACTACCGTATTAAGCAGGCTGATGAACACGGGTAATACTGCGTCCACAATCTGCATGATGATAGGTAAAAGCGTCTGTATTAACTGAATGATAACAGGCAAAACCGCCTGTATAATCTGTACCAAAATCGGCACAATGGTATTGACTAATTGGATAAAGACGGGCAGAACACTTTGTACTATCTGCAATACCAAAGGCAGGATAGCAGATATAAGTTGTACGATAACGGGCAGGACTTCCGCTATCAGTGACGCAAGCACCGTAATAACCGCACTTAACAACTCGCCCAAAACCGGGAGAACCGCCGTCACAAGCTGCCCGATAAGCGGTAGTATCTGCATAAACAAATTAGCAATCATTGGCAGAATAGGAAGTAACCCGGTCTGCAATGTGTTTATGATTGTTGGCAGGATACTTTTAAGGGTGTCAAGCACCCCCGAACCGCTCGTAAAAAATGCGTCCTTTATCGCCGTTCCGACTTGGGTAATGATTCCCCAAAGTTTATCGAATACGGCTAACCCCTCATCTCCAAAAGTCTTTTGTATAAACCCTCGTACCTGTTCTAAGTGGGTTGATACATAATAAATCGCACCGCCCACCGCTGCAATCACTCCGACCAAAGGGGCAACCTTTGTAAGGATTCCTCCAAACCCTCCGCCCATATTGCTTAGGTACTTCGTGATACCCAAGCCTTTAATCATTGTAAAAGCCTTTTGAACGGACAGAATACCGCCCTTTACCTGTAAAAACCCAAGTTTGGCTAACAATCCGCCCGCTTTCAACCCTACTAAGCCTGCTGCCACTTTTGCAACCGTGGCTATGACCTGTGGGTTTTCCTGTGCAAACTCTGAAAATTTTGTTGCCAAATTCGATACTTTTTCCGCTACTTCCCCTACTTTGGGTAAAAGCATACTTCCTAAGACAGTTCCAAGGTTGGTAATGCTGTTTTTAGCTTTTGCCATTCTCGCTTCGGCTGAATCCGTGGCGGTCTTAAAGGCTGTTTCTGCTGCTCCTGTCGCTTCGTACATCTGCCTTGTTTTTTCTGTAAAATTATCCGCCTGTGTTCCTGCCAATGCCAAAACTGCGTTTTTAGCTTCAACTGATGAAAATAGATTAGCAAAAGCCAATTCATCATCATTCACGCTGCCTTTCAGCTTTTCTAATGCCCCTTGCAACCCCTCACTTTCAAGCATTTCTTTACCGCTTGCATATCCTAATTTTTCAAGCGATTTCTGCATTGCAGTAGACGGGGATAGAAACGCCTGCATGGTAGCTTTTAACTGTGTCGTAACCTCTGATGTACTTCCCGTTACGCCTGTAAGGGTTGCCATTGCACCAAACAAATCCTCCTGCTTTGCTCCAAGTGTGGAAGCAAGGGGGATTACCTGCCCCATTGAGGAAGCAAGTTCCGGGAAACTCGTTTGACCTAATTTCACGGTCGCAAATGCTAAATCCGCTGCTTTCTGTTGTGCTTCTGCGGACGTATCGCCATATCCTTTTGTAACTGCTGATAAAAGGTTGATTGCGTCCGTTGTTGTCGCTCCGCCCGCTTTCGCTGCTTTTGCTGCAATCTCTAGCTGTTTGGAAGCGTCTGCCGAATCTCCAAAGGCAGAAACTACTTGATACAGTCCATCCGTCAAATCCTGCGTACCTATTCCCGTTGAATTTGACAGATTCATAACTTCTTTATTGAGTTGTGCAACCCTCCCTTTCACATCTCCATCAAGCAACGTAGCAACATTTTGCATTTGCTGTTGCCATTCCATAGCGTTTTTTACGGGGCCGGCATAAAAAGCTGCCCCTACCGCCGTAACCGTTCCAATCAGACCGCCCAACTGTGCCTTGGTCTGTGAAATAGCCTGCTTATTGGCTGCCTGCTTTTCTGAAATTTCCTGTACCTTTTTCTGTGTCTGCTCCAAACGCTCGTACTGCTTCCGTAATTCCTCCGTATCCTGCCCTAAGTTATCCGTGTTTACTCCGGCTTCTCTTAGGGTTTCGCTTAATTCCTGTAACCTTTCCTCTTTACTTGCTGCTGCGTCTTTCGCTTTTGCTAATGCTTTTTCATTTGCTTGTAACTTTCGTGTAAGTTCCGGCGTTGCCTGCCCGGTTTCCTCGATTTCCCTTGTAAGCCGTTCATGCTCCGCCTGCAACTCGTTTACCCTTGTCCTGCTTTTTGCCACTGCGTTCTGCTGCTTCTGATAGGCGGATACGTCCTTTAATTTTTGGTCCGCACTCCGTAAATCATTTTGCAGGGCGTTTATGGTCTTAGACGCATTTTTAAAGGATTGCGAAAAGTTCGGCCCAAGCCTTGCCGTCAACTGAAAAAGTAGCTCAAATTGTTTGCCTGCTGCCACTCCGCACCTCCTTTTCTGCATAATAAAAGCACCTTGGAAAATACCGCTATTTCCCTTGGTGCTGTTTTATATCAAACAACATTTGAATTAAATTTTACTATTTTTCTTCGTAAATGTACTCTCCGTTATCTTGCAGTAAAATATCTCCTACCGTTTCTTCTAACATTCCCTCATCATTGAGTTTTCCGTAACTTACAATTATAATTCCCGAACCGCCAAAAAATACGCCCGTTCCATCATCACAAATTACCGTAAAGTAATTATAACCGCTGTCTTTTACTACGGTATCCGCAAATTCCTTAAAATCTTCCTGCGTGACGTTCTGCAGGTCCTCCTTGCCGATTTCAATATAGGCTCTTTCCCCTATTTTGTCCGTACCGAATCCATTCATTACATCCGCTGTCTTTACCTTTGCCTGCGTCAGAGGGTTTTTATGTACCGCCGGGTAAATCTGCTCTGTACCCTGCATTACCGTATCTACGGCATTGCCCTTTAATGTCACTTCCAACTGCAATAAACCGGCCCATACTGTATAGACGTTATCGCCTTTTCCCTTGAAAACATACTGTGTCTTTTCATCTACGCCACATTCCGTAACAAGGATAGTAAAGACGCTATCCGCTTCCTCCTGTGACAATCCCATAGTGCTTTTTATGGTTCCTATGGAATCCTCGTAAAACTCGTATTCCGCTTTCAGATTTTCGGATAAGTCAGAAGTGTTTACCCCCCCCCCCGAACAAGCGTTCAGTGTCAGCATTACGGCGGTAGCGACCGCCAAAAAAGAAATTTTTTTCATAAACTTTTACCTCCTGCGGTTTTTCTTATATTTTACCGCAGGAGATACTTTCTTTCAACATCATTTTACTTTTGTTTCTTCTGCTCTTCGACAATCTCGTTATACTCGGCAATCCAAGAATCTAATTCCCTTGGTGTCCGGCTCAACCAAAACTCTAACCCGGTATGCGTTTCCTTGGATAACAGTAGGCTATTTCGTTTAAACCATTTGATAGGATTCTGCCTTAGAATCCCGTGCTTATTAAAAAATCCCTGCTCTTATTCTTGATTTTCCCAAAATCACGGATAGGCATATGAGCGATAACGTCACTTCCTACCCCTGCTGCCTTGGCTGCCAAGCGGTAGAGGAATGAGGTTGAAATTTCCGGGGATAATGCGTATTCCCCGACCGCTGCCATTTCGTTTTCAATGGCTACAAGGTCGTCGCCTATCAGTTTTTCAAAGTCGAAAACCAGCTTTGTATAGGTCTTATCCTCGAATGTGTACGGCTTCGTAAACTCATGCACATACGCCCCCTCCGGCGTGTCCGAATCGGTCACAACTTTAACTGCTTCCTTTGTTTCCTCTGCTGCCTGCTCGTTTGCTGTTTTCTTAATATCTTCCATTTTCTAATCCTCCATAATCTGATTTTAGGCAGGAAAAAAGCACGGCTTCCCGTGCTTACTTTCCAAGTGCCTTTCTTACATCCGCCAAGTAGTCCTTTCCGTTCACAAAATAGATATAATTCAGCGGGTCAATTTCAAGCATTTTCTTACCGTCAATGTATGTAGCGTAGTATGAGGTCGCATATTCCCCGCTTACCTCCGCTGCGCTCGCCGTAGCCACCTTTCCGGGGTTAAGTTTCTTGGGGGTCAGTACCAAAATGTGCTTAACCCTCACTACCTCCGTTGTGCCTTTTACGGTATCTTTCTGCTGCTGTGCTGCCCTTAAATCAATGTTGTGCTGTCTAGGCTCATTTAATTTAATGGCGTTCTTTGTTACGGTTCTGAAATTGAAAGTGGTTGTCATTGCTTCGATTGCACCCAAGATAACGGATTCAATCTTACCGCCAATGCCTGCCCCGCTGATTTCCTCGGTAATGTTGGAAATTTCGGGCAACGCCACCTCCGACAACCCCATATACTCGGTTGCATCCTCATACACCGCAAACCCTATTACGGTTTCGTCAATCTTCGGCATATCCTTTTACCTCCTTATGCTGCGAATAGATTTTCAAGGTAACTTACGTCATACTCAAGGACAAAATCAAGTTCCTTGGCAGGACTAGGCGGGGTAAGGTAAATGTGGAAATGAGCGATACCCGCCATTAAATCCGCGTCGGTATTCTCTTCCTCTAAAAACTCAATACGCCCTCCTAAAATTACCTCTTCCGCCATTAGACCGTTGAGCCAAAGGTTAAGGCTCTGCACCACGGATTCTATCAAGCGTCTGTTTAATTTCCTGTCAACCTTATTCCACACGGAAAGGATAACGGAATTTGCCACCCAACCGAACATACGGCTTACGCAATAGAAATAATCCGTCACGTCCGTATTGGCAGGGTAGCAGGCGGTTTCATTCCCCCACGACACATAACCGCCCATGAGGTTTAACCCGGTAATGATACCCTGTGAATTGAGGTAGTTCGCCTTGGTAAGGTCTAACAATACCTCCGTTCCGTCTGCTAACGCCATGCCGTCAATCTGCAAAGTCTTATTGCTTGCCGATTCACACGGCGTACCCTTTCCCAAATCCTCGTTAGCGTCCGTTGCCGACATACTCCCGGCAAGGTGCGTAGAATAGTGGTACAGTTTTCCCCCAAGCGTCAGCATGGGCCACGCCAACAACTCGGACGGCTGCGTAATGTTGTTCTTATTCTTCCACTCCACCGCTTCCGTGTATGTCGTGGCTTCCGTTGTGTCAACGTCAATAATCGCTTTCCCCACAAACAAGCCGTTTATGTTCTCCGCCTTGGCTGCCATGATTGCAGCTACTTCTCTGTCGTGCGAAAAATTGGGGGCAAGGAAAAGCGTAGGGATAACCCGGTATTTCGGGAAAACGGAATCCACCAACTCAAAACCTTTTGATTTCTTCGTTGCGGTATCATATCCGCCGATAACGTCCGCTTTTGTAACCTTGGACGGGTCCACGGCGTTAAACTTGATATTGAGTTTTGCGGTGTCAGACGTGATTTTTCCGCCCTCGATACGCTCCAAACGTAAAACGCCGTCCGTATAGATAAGGTCGTAATCAATCCCCCTGCCGTAATCCTCGGTCAATTCTTCCTCTCCGTTGTACCCCCTCACAACCACGGAATCCGCCAACGCTTCAAACGGCAAATCCGTAACGCCTGCTGCCAAGGTCATATCCTCCGTGCTTTCCCCTGTCAAATGCTTTGCAGGGTCCAGGACATTGACCATGACAATAGGCCCATTCTGATAAAGCCGGAAACTTGCATAGATTTCCTCGCAAATATCGTATTTCTTCCAATCCTCGCTATATCCCATTGCCTGTACTGCTTCGGCGTAGGAATGTGCTAAAATCGGCTCGTTTACCGCACCGCCTACCGTATGGGCGGGGGCAGCACCTACGATAAAATGAATACTGCTGTCTGCGGTAACAGGCGTTGAAACTGTCGTAGCCTGCTTACTCGCTTTCGCTCCATGATAATAAGCCATTCTTAACCCTCCTTATTCCTGCTTGACAGGCTCAAAACGTCATTGTAATACTTGTTAAGTAACGTGCCTGCCTTTCTTACCTTTGCCTTGTTTACTGCAAGGCTTTCCGTTGCCACGATAAGCAACCTTACCTGTGGAATCTTTTCCAAAGTGTCCTTTAAATGCTCTTCGACACTCTCACGGCTCCCGGAAAATATGGTATTCTCCACTAAGCCGGTCCTTGTGGTCGGCCCGATATAGATAAATCTACCCTCTGTGGCTTCCGTATTTGCCGTTTCCTGCCCCTTTTCTGCTTTAGGGGTAGGATTTACTGCCTTTTCATTTTCAACCGCCTTTTCGGCGGTTGTACGCTTTCCTGCTGCCATTCCGGCTACCTCCTTACTCCAAATACTGCCTTACGTTCCTTTCCGCTTTCTGCATTTCCCAAATAGTCATCATTTCCCCAATCTGGTATACCTCCAAATCATCATCATACAAAATGGATTCAATCGGCTTTTGGCAGGAATAGCGGTTGTCTATTACAACGTCCTCCAATAGCTTCGTTTCAATCCTCGTAAGAAGATTCAGACATTGTATATAATTCTCCTGCTTATCCTCGGAAAAGGTCACGCAAATAATACGCACCCTGCATACGCTTTCTTCATCATCTGTTTTCTTTGTGAGAAGTTTTAAGAGTATGTAGGGTGCTGCTTTTTTCTCTGCTTCCTTGTCGGGCAGATTGCCTATAAAGGCTTTCGGCGGTCGCTCTCCTGCTTCGGCCCCATTTTCCGGGACCCTTGCGACCAACAACATATCCTTTGTGATTTCCTCGCAATATGCTTTCAAGGATTCCAATAATTCCAACGGTGTCATTATCAACCTCCGCCCTTATTCAATAGCCTTTCTATTTCGTGGTCTATCCTTTGGTTTATAACCTCGTTTACCCTCTCTTCCACGGTCTGCATAACTTCATCATTGCCGACCATCTGCGGTACTGCCGGGGACAACAATTCTTTCAGCTTTTCCGTGTGCTTGTTTTGACCGCTCCCACGGCTTGCCGAATATTCCCCCGATTTCCTTTCAAAGATACCGATATGCCCCGATTTCATTTGCTGCACGAAAACATTGTTTTCCCTGCCAAACTTTACAAGGCTGCTCGCTTTCAATACTGCTGCACTTGGGGTCTTTTTCCGTTTCGGCGTGTTCGGGGATACTTTGAATCTGATAAGCGGTATCACTCCGCCGGAATACTCAATACTCCCTACGATTCCGTCGCCCCCTTGGCTTACGCTGTTATACTTCATATACCCCCGGCTGTTAAAATCCCCTGCCGATATGTGGTAAGTCTGCCTAACCGCTTTTCCCGCTGCCGTCTTTCCTGCCATTAACCCCCTTGTCAATGCAGGCTTTAATACCTTTTTGTCTGCATTTTCAACCCCTGCAAGTATGGCGTGTATCCTGTTTATGGTCTGTTCTGATACCTCAATCATTACTCGTCAAACCTTTCCAAGTCTATGATTAACTCGTTATACTCGTTTAGGACGCTTGCCACCGTGAAAAGTTCGTTTTCAAGGTAAAACCTCGCTCCCTGCCTTGGCTCTTTCCCCATATCGCTTAAACGGACCCGGATAACCGTATACCTCCCGTAAATACCCTCTGCATGGTCGCCCCCTGCTGCATTTCGTTCCTTCGTTTCCTCCGAATCGAATATAACAGGAATATTTTTTATGATACCGTCATACTTAACCCGTTTGACCTGTGCAAATTCCTTTGTATTGTAAAAGGTTGTATCCAAATCCCTATCAAGCATTTCTTTAAAATTCTTCATGGGTCGCCACCGCCTTTAGCAGACGGTAGCAATAAACCAAGAATCCACCTCATGCGGTACGCAAAGAGGGGCAGCGGACAACTGCAAGAAACGCCGTGCCGGGCGTCTTTCTACCCACTGTTCGGGGATTCTTGACCCCTCGACAACCGCAATCGTCTTTCCTGCTTCGTCCACGATACCGACCGCCCCGTAGTACATGGAATAATTGGCTTCCGTGGATAACAGGGCAACCATGTTAGCAGGCACTAACGGCTTGTTTTCCGGATTTTCCTTGTTCGTCCAATCGTCCAAGAACCACTCATTGTAGGAATAAATATCTAACCCCTCTCCCTGTATGGTCCCTATATAGGTAACGCCGTTTGGCAATTCCCTCGGCTTAATAACCGCAAGGTCGTAGCGTTCAACGTCAAGCAGTTTCTGTACTTCCTCGTCCATGATGAACGCTTCCAAGGCTTTATCTCCCATAATACACATATTGCAGTTTACAAAGCCTGTTTTCTGCACCTGCTTACGCCATGCCTTTAACTGTGCAATCTTACCGCCTTTCTTGGTTTTCCAATTCTCGGTATTTTTCAGCGTTACTTTGTTGGTAAACTGAAAATCAATTTCCTCCTGTATCGCCTTTCCGTTTTTATCAAGAATCGGAATTTTCCCCGTAAATAAGGACTGGCAGCACATCCATTCTTCCCTGCGTGTAATCGTTTCGTCCAATTTTGCAAAATCACGCTGCATTTTCTCAACGGCCCTCTGATTGGGGGATTTACCGTTGTAAAGGCTCTCGCCGGGTGTCCGCTTCAAAATATCGTCCACGGTCGTAACCGTGTTCGGTGCTACAAGTGGCGGTTCGTATGTGTTGGTCTGATAACCCTCATTGTCGATTGTTGCCCCTCCGATTTTTCTATGTACGAAAGGTGCTAACTGCCGATTCCCCTTTACAAAGTCAACGTCTACTTTCTGCGTATCGAATGTTTCGGTATTGCGGAAAAAGGTTGACTTGATGAAAGTATGCACTTTCGGCATACGCTCCACTAATTTCCCCATTGTCCGGGGGTCGTAAATGCTGATTGCCATAATATTTTATCTCCTTTTCTGCTCTTATTCTGTCGGGTTCTCCACTGTACCTCCGCTTGTGGCTACTGCGTTTTCCGTATCCACTAAGAAGATACACAACTTTCTAAACGGTGCTTTAAAATCCGCTGCCGTAGTTCCTGCGGGTACTTCGATTGAATCCCCGAAAAATTCCCCTGTAAGGTAGATTACTACCTCCTGCCCTGCGTCTGCGTTCTCCGCTGCCAATCCGTAGACATTTGCCACCGTATCAGACGTGACGGCTTTTAATTTTCCGTCCGTGCCAAGCACAACGGGCATAAGCTCTAAGATTGTTTCGCCCTCTGCCACCGTGCCCGAATCGGTCACAACGGGGTAATCCCCTGCGTGTACCATTTTGGGGTTGTAACTTCCCAACAACTCTTTTCCTGCTGCCATTTCTCTTTACCTCCTGCTGTTATTTTGTTTCCGGGTATAACTTGTCGATAAGGTCGCCGTAAGGGTCCTCTTCCTCTCCGTTATGCCCTTTGTTCTGTGCGGGTGTAACGTCCTTTACGCCGGAATCGTTTATATCGTCCTCACGGTCATTCAGAAACGACTTGCCCGCCTTTTTCTGTGCTGCCACAATCTGCATAGCGAACGCTTCGGCACTTACAGGCTCTTCATATTTCGCCTTGTTTGCCATATCCTCGAATCCGGGCAGGGTAATTTCATCAATCGCCTTTATCCTTGCCCTCTCTGCGTCCACGGCTGCGGTCTGGTCCGTTCCGCCCATGCCTGCCATAATCTCATTTTTATAGGCATTGGCTACCTCCGGGTGGTCTTTTTTCAACTCTTCCAATGTCATTTTTTTATCCTCCTTGCTGTTTTCTGCATTGGGTTTATTATTATGGCTATTGGCATAGCCTAATAATCCTTTTGGCACGGTATGGAATCCGCTGATACTGATAGGGATTGAATTAACAATTACCTTTTCTGCGTCCTCTACCTCCGTCTGTACCTCCGTAAACATGACTGCGGTACAGAATCCAGCTTCTACCGCTTCCTGCCCCGTGTACCATGTTTCATCTGTCATAAGGCTTTTTATTTCGTCCTCGGACTTATCCGATACCGTCATATAGCAATTAACGATTGATTGTTTTATGGTTTCCAATTCGTCCGCTATCTTTTTCAGTTCGTCCGCCTTGTAATACCCTAATACGCCTGCTGCCGGGTCGTGTATCATAAAGATACCGCCTACCGATATTTCGATTGTGTCGCCTGCCATAGCTATAATCGTGGCTGCGGACGCACACCAACCGTCAATCTTGACCGTTATTTTTGCCTTATGCTCTTTTAACCGTGTGTAAATGGCTACCGCTGCGAAAACGTCGCCACCGCCCGAATTGATACGCACGGTAATTTCTTCAACCGCCCCCAAGGTTTTAAGGTCGTTGTTAAACTCTGCCGGGGTTATTTCGTCCCCGTACCAAGAATAATCCGATATTTCGCCGTACAAGAGAAGTTCGGCGGTGTTTCCCTCTTGGCTTGCCACAAAATCCCAAAACCTGTGTATCTCGCTTTTATTCCTCGGTTTCTTCCTCTGCTGCGTCCTGTCTGTCTGCGTCTTTGTCTGGGTCTGATTCCATATCCCCGTTATCCGCATTGGCTTCCTGCCGTTTCTGCCCTGCATTTCCTCTAACCTCCTTTAGCAATTCTTCCTCACGCTTACGCTGCTTTATATTCCTGTAAAAGTCCGTGCCTGTAAGTTCTGCCGTTTCCCTCTGCCGTGTAGAAAAACCGCCCTCTACCCTCAATTCCGCTGCTTCAACCTCTTTTTTCGGGTCTAACTGCCTCATGCCCGGACCGTTCCACTCTGCGGTACAATATGCGTGTTTGATAATCGGGTCATTGAAAAAGCCGGGGGCGTTTACCCTGCCTTTCGCCACGGCTTCGCTCAACCATTCCTCATAGATTGGTTGGCAGAAGTCCGCCACGAACCACGCCCGATACATCTTGATAACCTCGAAAAATTCCAATATAGCGGCCCTTGACGCTGAATAATTGTTGCTAAACGCCATAATGAGGATTTCGTAGGGTATCTCCAAGGCTGCCCCAATCTGCTTAATTACCGCCATTACAAAGGGGTCAAAGTTCGGGTTGGGTCTGCCCGGATTTACCATGTTTGCCTTTTCGCCCTCCCCAAGGTCAATTACCGCTCCTGGGGCAAGTTCTATACTGTTTTCGTCCTCTGCGTCCACTTGCATTTCGTCCGGCACGGATTCCCCAAGCGGTATATCATCACTCGCCCCCTCCTTTTCAATGAATACCGTAAACAATCCATTGATAACGGCTGCTAATACCTCTGCGTCCGTATACCGCCCAAGCTGCTTTATGGTTTCAATAACAGGGGATAAAAAAGGAACGCCCCGGACTTGCCCGATACGCTCCCGATTCATAACGTGTATTGCGTTCCTCCTGCCTGTTTTCTCTCCAAACGCCTTTACCCTTACCCACTCCCTCGGCTGCCTGTCTTGGAATGAAAGAGGGTGGAATTTTGAGATATGATAGGCTACCACTTCCCCGGCATTGTTCTTTTCCACTCCCTCGCAAAATAAAGGGTTTACCCTCTCTGCGTCCGGGGTGCTTACCCTGTCAGCTTCCACAAGTTCAATCCTTAAATCGTAAATACTCCCGATTCTCTTTGTGGTTGTCATAAGTGCAAAGGAATCCCCACTAAGCAGGGCATTGAGTAACGCCAACTGCTGCAACTGATAAAAATTATCTATCCGCTCAATATCGCAATTTTCGGATTCCGCCCAATGTGCAAACTCCCTTTCTATTGTTTCCTCTAACTCCCTTGCTTCCTCCTGCGTTATCCCTAAAAATTCCTCGTTGATTGTGCTTTTAAGGTGCAACCCCGTACCTACTGCATTTGTCCTAAGCCGTTTTACCGCCCCTGTGGCAATGTTTGACCCTCCGCAATATAAATCCCTGCTTCTCTGCCGTAACGTGTCTACATGCTCTTCTATGTCCTCTCTGTGGCTTCCTCCGCCGTGCGTCCACCCTATAACGGCTTTCTTGGTGGAATTTGCCCCATAGTTCCCATATCCGCTATTGATTAGGCTTAACCTCTGCCTTGCAACCTCTCTTTTCAATGCCCTTTCGGGGGAAATTGCATTTACCGCCCTGTCTAACCAATTCACAACGCCCTTACCTCCTTTCCGTGCTACAAAATCCTGATTCCGTGCTACAATCTTTCGCATGAAAAAAGCACCTTAGAAACGTCTGTGCGTTTCCTTTGGTGCTTTTGCTATTTTATATAATATCATAAAAAATCGGGCAATGGCGGGCAAAGTTTATTTTTCTTTCTTTTTCGGCTTATACCCTATTCCCTTTCCGCCTTTTATGGGCGTTTCCAACGCTTCTTTTATACTCATTCCACGGTTTAATCTGTGTATCAAAGTGCTGCGGTTTATATTATATTCTTTCGCCCATTGTTCCGCACTCTGCATTTTACCTTTGTATAAAAGCCTTATTGTCTGCCTTTTATTATTGTCTTGTGTTTCCCTATCCGCCCATCTGCAATTATCGGGGGAATATCCTTTATCATTCTCCATTCTATCAATCGTTAATTCTTCCGAATATCCGTTATTTAATGCCCATTCCTTAAAATTCAAGAAATTTTTCCACTCTTGGCAGACGGTAATCCCACGACCCCCATAATTTTTATAATCCTTGCTTTTACTATTGGTTGTCCTATTTATCATATTTTCCCAAATAGTGTAAAGCCTTGTGTTGCTCTCTCCGTGGATAGTGTTTCTTTTTCTGAAAAATTCTTTTCCATTCTCCGCTTTAATGCACCCACAAGAAGATATACGCCTTATTGTGTCTGTCGTAGTAATACCGCCACCTCCACAACTGCACTCATACCTCCAAAGAATATTACCGCTTTTATTTTTCCCTACACGCTCTATTACCTTTATTCTTCCTCTTGTGTATCCCGTCATATCATTTATTTTTCTACCCATAATTATAAATCCCTCGGCACAATCCTATACACCCTGTTCCTCCCCTTATTCTTGGCTACGTTCTCCAATGCAGATACCTTATTACTCCAATACTCTATCTGCCTGCGTATTTCGCCCAAATCCGCCCTTGTAAAGGATTTACCCCCTATTGTATAGGCTTGGTTGATTGCAACCTCTGTTTCTGCTTCTAGCCACGTTTCCAAGTGCTTCTTTGCTACTTCTAATGTGATTGCTGCCATTATGTGATACCTCCGCTTCTATTTCCCCGCCGTCTGCCCCTCTTTGGCGGTGTCTGTGTGCTGTTTCCTGCTACCTTTTTAGGTGGCTCTTTTAAGGTCAATCCCGTTATCTCTATTGCTGCCTGTGCATAGTTACGGCAATCTAAAGGCTCATTCCGTTTCGTTTCTCCTGTCAGTTCCCAAACAAAATACGGTCTGCCTTTCTTATACCGTAATACCTGTTTTTCTGCTGTCAACCCCTTAAAATAATCCTCGTCATATCCCCGGATATAGCCGTTTTCATCTTTAGGGAAGTGACAGTATCCCGGTCCCTCTTCCTCAATCTGCAACCTCTGCAATAGCAGGGATTTCCCGGTATCTACCCCCAACGTGAATAAATACGCCTGCTCTCGGTTATTCTTTGACGGTTTCGGGATATATGGGCGGTCTGTGCCGTCCTTTCCCTTTATGGCAAATATCTTTCTTGCCGTCCGTGCCTTGCAGAATCGGTATACCTTATTTGTAAAGTGTCCGCCGGAATCCATGCAGGCACATATGATACGCAATTCCGTACCGTCCGCTCTCTTGAATTTCTGTAATAGAAATTCATCAAGATTTTTCCATATCTCGGCTTGCTTCAAATCCCCGTATATCCTCTTATAGACGATTCCGTATGATTCATGCCCTACGCCCCAACCGACAACCTCAATTTCAAATCTATCGTCCTGCGTGTCAATCCCTGCCGTTATCGCTATGACCTCTTCCGGCACTTCGCAACGGTATTTCTCACGCCGTTTTAACAAATCCTCTTTGTTTGCACTTTCTCCCTCTTCCTCCCAGGTCTGCCCCAACTCGGTATTGACCCAAGATTTCATCAGCTCTACATTTCCCTTTTTTAGTGCCTGGTCCGCTTTGATAAATCCTTTTATAATCTTTTCCCAACCAAGGAACGTAGACGCTAAAGAATTGAAATGAAACCCCCTCACTTTTCGGTTAGGGTACTTGGCTATATATTTCCCCTCGTTAAAATGGTCTTTCCACTCAATTTCAGAATGGATGCAACCGCACTTTGCACAAGCGTATGTAATGCTTTGTACCTCTCCGTCTGCGTCAACCGTGTATGTAAGGTTTCCCCACTCCAACGGCTGCAACTCCCCACAACTCGGACAAGGCACATTCCATTCCTCCATTGTGGAATGTTCGTACTCCATTTCAATACGGGATACTCCTTTTATGGTAGGGGTGCTTGTGTCTACCTCCTTGCGATTCCAGTATGTTGTTAAACGCTTCCCTGCAAGTATAAGAGGGTCCCCCTCCGCCCCTGCGGTCGGTGGGTATGCGTCTATTTCGTCCGCAAGCAGGACACGGATAGGACGGCTTCTAAGTTCTGTCGGGGAATTTGCTCCGGTCATTGTGATACGTCCGCCGGGGAACGCCTTTTTAAATATCGTGTTTCCGCTTGTCCTGCTCTTTTCATTTATCTTATCCCTTAAAGCCGGGGTATCCCTTACCATTGGCATAAGCCTATCTTTGCTTAATGTTTCCGCAAGCGATAAAGTCGGCTGCATACAAAGGATAGTGCATGGCTCATAGTGCATATAGTAGCCTATGGTGTTAAGCAGAAAAGCGTCCGTTTTCCCCATTTGTGCAGCACTCATTACCACGACCTTTTCAATGGATATATCGGTTATAGCGTCCATGATTTCCCGCTGCCACGGTGCTTTTGATGTATCCCAATGTCCGCCCTTGCTGCCGGATTCAGAGGAAAGACGGCGGTATTTGTCTGCCCATTGGGATAATGTAAGGTCGGGCGGTGGCTCTAATACCTTAAATATCCGATTGAAAAGGTCAATCGTTTCCCTCTTCATCTTCTTTTATTTCCTCCTTAAAAACTTCCTCAAAATTTGACAACTCGGCTAACGCTTCCTTTATCCTGCCGTTTAGGTATACAAAGATTTTCGCCTTGTCTGTCATGGTCGCCAACTTCTCGGCTTCCTCTGCCGGAATCGCACTTAAACGGCTTTTAAAATTTATCAGAGTGGCGGACATTATTTTTTCTACGTCCTCCGCTTTGTGCAACTCCCCTTTCTTTACCGACAAGTCCAATTCCTCATTAAGCCTTTTTGCCTTTGTCAGCTTCGCCCGCTCTTTGTTAAGGTCTATATTTTCTTCATTCTCCGGGTTGCGGTCCCTCAAATACTTTATGTAAGCGTGGGTTGCTTCCGCCAACGAATACAAACCGCCCTGCTTGGTCTGCAAGATTCCTTTTTCCGTCAACCTCTGCACATTCTTAGGGGTCATATCTAGGAATTTTGCCACCGCATTTTTATCATATAGTTTCAAAATCCTACCCCCCTTAAAAAAATTTCCGGAATTTTGGAAGTCGATTTTTCCGCCCGGAATCTAGGCAAGTCTTGGGGTCACGGCACCCGCAAGGCTTTCCGCCCCGTCACAGTACCTTTTGCCCTCCGCCTGCTGCCCCGGCGTTGCTTCTTTCCTGCTGATTATTCTATATCGCTTAATCCCTCTTCGTCCTCGGTGTATGTGTCGTCTATCTCCCCCGTGTCCGGGTCTACCTCATACTCTCCCTTTAGTTTCTGCTTCATCAGTGCGTACCGCTTCTCTTCCAGTGAGATACGGCGTTGCTCCAACTCATAGGACTTAATGGAATCCAATAGCTTTATAATGCGTCCGTGTATCTTGTTTAGTTCTGCTTCTAATTTCATTGCCCTTTCAAAGGCAGACGATTTTATGGTGGTTTCCATAGCCACATCAAGGGCAGGCTTCTTTCCCTCTCCCTCGCCCCCTGCATACTCCCCGTATGGGTCGCCGTCCTCATTATCTGCCTTTTTCGGGGTACGCATTTCCACGACCTTATCCGTGTATAGTTGCCCTGTATCATCATTGTTAAGGCTGTTTATACGCTTCTTTAGGTCGTTTTCCTTGGCTATAAGGGTCTGCAATTCCCTTAACATATTATCCGCCGTATCAAGGGTAACGGATTCTATAAGGGTCTTTTCTTCCTCCGTCAATTCGTCAAAATAGACCGTGGAATATGCCCCGTGGGTTTCTGCGTTTTTATTCCTCGGCGGGGCCCCGTGGCCCTTGGCGTTTTGGTTGCCTTTCTGTCCGCCCTTTTTCTTCGGCTTGTTTTCAAGTGCTTCTTTCCACTTGTCTATACACTTCCATTTGCGGACCTTGGCAGAATCCACGCCCAAGGCTTCCGCTATTTCCGGGTTGCTCATTAACCCCTCGGAATCTAAAAAAAGCTGCTTTGCCTTTTCCCGGTTTTCGTCCTTTTTTCGTGCCACGGCAAAACCTCCTTTCGTTTGTTTCTCCATTTTCCGCCGTTCCATTCCCTCGGAATCATCACATTTTTTCAGAATTTCAAAAATGCAACGTCAAAGGGCAGCGGGATTTTAACTTTATCCCTGCTGCCCCTGCGGTATTTTACTTTTGCATTATATCACAAAAAATCGGGCAATGGCGGGCAAATTTTACTTGATGATTTCGCCTATAATTTTGCTTCGTGAAATATTCCTATTTCTTGCAAATTTTCCGCCCAAGGCTTCCAAGGCAACGCACCTTATATTTTTACTCTGCCTTACACTGTAACTAATTTGTTCCGCTATGCGTTCCCATTTTTGACCTTTTATGTAGAATCCGCTGATAATGGTTTTATGTATCGGCGTAAGTGCTGAAATTTCCTTGAAAATCTCCGTCCTAAGTTTTTTCAACTCCTTAATCCTCTTTTTCAGAGTGTCGATACTCTCCCTTGTGTCAGCTTCCGCCAATTTTACGGCAAGTAGAGCCGTGGAATCGGATAGAGTGCTACCGTGGGGCATACCGTCATAGACAACGGCCCCAAGCGGATTATACCCGGCTTCGTACTGCTCTAGCCACTCACTCGCCACCTTTATATCAAGGTCAACATATCTGTAAAACTTTAAGATTGCTTCCACTTCCAAATTTTTCATAATTGCATATCCTTTCTTTTATGGCGGTCTGTATTTCTCATGCCATTTGATACTTGCTACCGCTTTTCTTGGCTTTCCTGCCTTAATCCTGCTGCCGTGCCGTGTCCTCCTGCCCTTGCAGGATTCGCAAATATCTTGTGATACCTCCAACAATCCGCCTATTCCCTCCATAATGTCCTTTAGGCTTGTCATAGTATCATCAAAGGATTGCATTAACTGATTCAGCAAATCGCACGTTTCACTTACTGTTTTCCTGCCCGTGGCAGACAGAACAAGTATAACCGCTTCTAACTCCGTTCCTGCCCTGCTGCCACCGTAATATATGATTCCCTCCCTATACTCGATACGGTCCATACTGCACCGCCTAACTCTGTAAATACTGCTGATACTCTTTTGTCTTGCCCGATACCCAAACAGATAAGGCGTTGGTTACTTTATTTTCCCATTCTGCCGGACAAGGCATATTTCCTTTGTTTGCTTCCAATGCGGACGCTATGACCGCCCTAACCTCCTTTCCGATAAGCGTATATTGACCCATGCCGTATTTTTTAGCAATCCATTCCGTAAAACTCAATCCCTTTTCCTGTACCTCCGGCACATAATCCGGGTAATCGCTCATATCCTGCTGCCCTGGCAAAGGCTTTTCTTCCTCCTGCGGTTCAACTGCTGCCGTTGGCTCATTCATGCCGTTAAATGTTTCCTCGGTTTCTCCCTCTTCGTCCTCCGCTTCCCCCTGTACCTCTTCCGTGGAATCGTCATAAACCAAATCGCCGTTTTCAATCATCAACGCTACAATCCCCGCAAGGTCGGCGTACTCAATCAAATAATTCTGCCATTCCTCATTGATAATCGTTATTCCCTCTGCTGCAAATCTGTAAACAAAATGCCTGCCGTCCTCCAAGTTGATTTTTGAGCCTTTGAAAGTCCTTTCAAAATGCTTTCTAAGCATTTTTTCTATTCCCTCCAAATTATCCTTTACCTTGAAAATATCCCGGTTGGCTTCTCCCTTTATAGCGTCCGTGATAGCCATTTGCACACGCTCCGCTTGTTCGTCCGTGATTTCCGCTTTCTGCTCCTGCTTCACGTCCTTAATGTGCATTTCCCCTTTTTCTTCGTACTGCTGATAGGCTTTTGCCTGCCCCTCCCCGTCAAGCCTGCTAAGTTCATGGGCGGTAGAAATGCCGATATTGCCTTTTTCCAACTCCTGCTTAAATTCCTGGGATAAGTTGTTTTGTATGGCTTCCATTCTGCCAATCTGCGTAGTGGACGTGTTAAGCATTTGTGCCACGATTTCACGGATACGCCCCATTCTTACCCGCTCTTCTTTCGGCTTATCCTTGTTTTCCTCCGTCAACGCCTTTTTATACTCGGTAAGAAGTTCCTTTAACTGCTTTGCCTGCTGCACCTTTTCCCAATCGGTCAATTCCCTTGCGGTGGCGTTGGTAAGAATAAGGCTCAACTTATCCTTTATGGTGTCGGATTCATGCTTGATACGGCACGGCACTTTTCTATACTCTTCCTTGCCCTCCCCTATCAGTTTCAACGCTGCCAATCTCCGGCGGTGTCCTGCGATAACCTCATACTTTCCGTGTGCTTCCGGCTTTACAACTAAATTCTGCTCGATACCGCCCGACAACTCGATAGCGTCCGCCAACTCGTTTATTCCCTCGGTTGCGTAGAAATTATCCTTGCTTGGCATTAAGTCCTCTACATCAAGCATTACAACCTCAAAACTGCTTTCCTGCCCCTCTGCCGGCCCCTGCCCTGCTACCGCCGTTTCCTGCTTCTGTCCTGCTGCCCCTTTGCTCTTTCCATTCAGTAAACTATTAAGGTCAAATCCTGCCATTTTTAAATCCTCGCTTTCTTGTTTTTTTCGGTGTCCGAATCGGTCACATTCTTTTATTTAATGCCCGCTTCCCTCATTTCTTTTTTTATCTGCTCTATTTCCTTATGCGACTGTTTCCACTTGGATATGTACCCCTCGCACTCTTCCGTATCTCTCAATTTTGAGATTTTGCAACCGCCTGTATGAAAACGCATATTTGCCATATGCTTTTTGCAATCCGTGTTATTACAACGGTTATCACAAAACGTAGGATAGTTGTCTGTATTCACGATAATAATAGGTCTACGCTCCATACTTCCCCTCCTTAACAAATTTCAGCGTCCGGCACTTGGATATATACTATAATCGCTTCTTTCCAATCCAAGGTATCAATTTTTGCCCTCATTAACGGCAAGGCTTCCTTGTCCGGCATTTCTTCATCTATGCCACATTCCGCATAGTCAAAATACTTTTCAAAAATATCGACTGTATCGGGTTTTCCCTCTTCATAAAAGATAACGCCGTAATCCTCATGCACAATATATTTATCAATAAGGCAGCTTCCCCAACTTCCCATCCAGTAGCAACAACCATCATCTGCCACAATCTCGCTATCTACCATTGCCACTATTGGCAGGTCCGGGCGTTTCTTTATCAACCCGAATAACTCTTTGAGGTTTTCCGTCTGCTTCTCTATCTGCCCCTTTGCACGGTAGATACTCTTTTTAAGTTCCGCCCTCTGCTCTTCGGGTTTCTTCAAATCCTCTAAATTTACAAGCATTACCTATACTCCTTTCCTGTTTCCTTATCCTTTAAGACGATACGCCCGACCAACTCAAACCCGGCAAGGCTGATAATCTGCTTTAGCATTGTGATAAGCGTACTCACGGCTTCGTTATGCTCTTTCCGCCTTTCTTCTTTCTGTACCTCATGTATCGCCATTCCTGCGGTCGGGTCGGGGTATCCCTCTGTATTTTTATACCCTCCCATGCTAAACCTCCAAATACTCACGCACAAACGCCTTGTAATCCCTTGCGGCCCCGGAACGCGGGGAATACTCCATAAGGCTTTCATTTGTAAAAGTAACCTCGTCCGCCTTTTCCGTCCTGCGGATATGCGTTTTAAATACCGGGTAACGCTGATTCTGCAACCATTCCTCCCCCTGCCTGCATACCTCACGGTTATAGAACATTGTCACAAGGCAACCCCTCAATTTCAGTTTCGGGTTAAGCTGCTTGGCGTTGTTTATCTGCTCTTCCAGTTCGTCCATGCCGTCAAAGGCGTAGCCGTCAATCTTAATCGGTATAATAACCTCGTCCGCTGCCACAAGGGCATTGATAACGGAAATATTTATATCCGGCGGACAGTCAATAATGCAATAATCGTACTCGCCCTTTACCTTTTCCAATTCCCCGGCTAATATGGTTGCCTGCTGCCGTTCCTCGTCCTTAATTACCATGAGGTTAGCGGTCAAAAGGTGCATATTTGCAGGAATCGCCTTTAACCGCTCCATGTTCGTTTCCTGCGTCACGGATTCTATGCCCTGCTGCCCGGTCAGAATATCCGCAAGGCTCGGCTTCTCATAACTCCATACACCGCAAGCCTTGGAAAGATTGCCCTGCTTGTCGTTGTCAATAACCAATACCTTTTTACCGTAGTCCTTGGCTAAGATATGAGCCATATTTACCGTTGTCGTGGTCTTGGCACATCCGCCTTTCATGTTGATAACTGCAATAGTTTTCATTCTTCCTTACCTCCTGTTAAAATTTTCTGCACTTCCGCAAAGTCCTTTTTCTTAAAACCTCTTAATATCCCTGCAAATATCGCCCCTGCCCGCCTGCCTAACTCCTTATTCATAAAATCAAGGTCGCCTTGCATGAATATCTTTTTTATGTCCGGGTCATTGATAACCTTGGTTGCAAAAATCAATTCCGTACCGCATAGGGTCTTTACCCCATTTTTGAAATACGCTTTATCCTCCTGCGTCATTTCCACTTTTCCCGCTGCCATTTCCTCCCTCCCTCTCAATCTCTATCAGTTCCCAAGATTCAAAGTTGCTTAACCATATATCCCATACCGTGCCGTCTTCACGGATAACAACCGCCTTATCTATGACCTTTTCCGGGGTCAGCACACGGCATATATGCCTCGCACACTGTTTTTCCTGCGTATAACAATACGGCTCATTACCGCCCTTTTTCACTTTCCCGAAAGAAACATAGGTATTTCCGTTTTCCGCCCCTCTTCGGTGGTAAAACGGCATATCCTCCACACGCATTTTTACCGTATTCCCTTTTACCAATGTCTTATCCTCCTTTAGGTGTGCTTGCACACTTTATACAATCCCCAAGGCTTGCACTCTATAAAATGTGCAACCGCCTTTTCGTTTCGGTGGTCCCCTAATCATGGAATCCAACCGCCTTTCCGGCATTTGTGATAGGCGTTGCAATTTTTCACATTAAAAAATTACGAAAAACCTGTTGACCGTCTACACACTCTCTAGCTTGGTGTGCCCGCTGCTATTTTTTCACTCTATCCCTGCTACGGCTATTGGCTTGCCCTCGTCAGAAAACAGGTTGCCGACCTGTCTTGATAGCGGATAAACCGCTATTTCGGCTATTCAACCGTCCTTTTAATCTGAAATATCATGCCTAAAGCACAATGTAAGAAGAAATCCTTTATTTCCTTTTCCTCCGCTTCGTAATCGGTGGCAACTATCAGAGTGCAATTACCCGCCCAATTACTCCAAGAAATATCAAAATTCATGTAACTGTACCCCTGCAATCTGTCCTTGATTGCCTTACATTCCCTTTCTGCGAAATATCCCAATTCCTCGAATGTGTATTCTTTCTTCATATCCGGCTACCTCCGTTTGCTTTCCTTTGATGATTCTATTATATACTTATATAAGTATAAATACAACCCGGAAACATCCACAAATATACTTGTATAAGTATAGCCGTTCTTTGTGCAATCTGTATACTTATATAAGTATTATTCAGATTTTGCCCTTTTCCCCTCCAACTCCTGCCGTTTTCCGTTCAGATATTGCAGATATTCCCCGTATGTCATGCCCTGCGGTACTATCCGCCTTTCCGCTTCCTTTGCCTGCTGCACCCTATTCCTCAATACCTCCGCCTTTGATACCCTCTTAGGCTCTTCCTGCTTTGGCGGTTCTTCCGCCTTTATCCCTAACCGCCTTGCCTGCCTGTTCGGCTTGTATTTGTTGTATGTAACCTTATTGCTTTTCGGGAACTGCTGCCCCTTTTTCCTCCTGCTCTTCTTTGCCAATGCTACCGCTCCTTTCCAAACCCTCCGCAATCTCCAATATGCTTTCCATGCACTCCTTTATGTTCGTGTCGGTCCCTGCCGTAATACTTAATATGCTGCTAATCTGCTTTAACCGCTTTATCTGTCGTGTGTCAACTGCTGCCCTCTGCAAACATTCCGGGCAGACTTCCACGACCTCCAAGGCAGGCTTACCGCAAATACTACATTTTTTCATACCCTCAACCCCTGCCCTAATCCTGCTGCTTCCCCACACGCCAACAAATAAGCCATTAACCATACAAAGGCAAAGAATCCAACCGTAACAACCAACGATACAATAAGCAACTTGATTAAGAACGGCTTTAACTTCTCCCTGGTCCAATACCGAAACACGGTCTTATAAAATGTTTTCCTTTTCTCTTTCACTTTCTGATACCTCCGTCAATGCGTCTAAAATCCCCAAATACACCCTTTCTGCACAAAAGACATACTATTGCCTATTGCCCTATAACGTGCCGTATCGGCTATTTCCGTGCCGTCTGCACCGTATTTCGTCCAGTTATCCGGGTATCCCTGCAACCTCTCACACTCTACCGGGGTCAATCTGCGTATAACATAGATAACACGTTGTACCGCCTTTTTCAGAATATCCTTTATGCTTCTTGGCTTGCTAGGGGTATTCTCCTTTGTCCTGTGGCTCTCGGTTATGATTGTTTCCGACCCTCCGCCGTAATCCCCCCCCTGCTGCCCTCAATGTGCCGTTTACCTCTGTTTCCCTATATCCGCCGTGTTGGTTTAATTCAAAGGCTTTTTTATTCTTTTCAACGATTATCCCCGTGCCATTATTTACTATTTTTGCCTGCCCTGCTAATACCGTGCCTGCAATGTCCGATTCCTTATAATTTCCGAACTGCTGCCCCTCATAGTATTTAACCTCTTTGCAGACTAAAGGCGTATCGCCCCTTATAGTGCTGTTTTGGTCTGCCGTAAGCGTACCGCTTGTGCTGCTCTCCCTGTATCCGTGGTGCTGATAGGCTTCGTAGAAAACGCTGTGTACATCCGCCGTTGTAAGTGTCGGGCATGGTCCCCCGACTTCCCCAACGCCTAATCCGTTGCTTGCCTTATTCCGGGTCACTTCATCACGCAAGGGTATAACGCTTTTCTTTTCCATGAATACCGCCCCTCTGCCACCTGTCATAATGGTAGGTGCTTTTTCTTCCTCAAATCCTAACCCTTTGCCCTCTCCGCCTTGGTTATATGTAAATCCTGCAACCGTCCGCTTTTCGTGCATTACGCAAGGTATTTGACCGCCTGCACTTCCCATATTCTGCAATAGCGTAGGGGTCTTATCCTCAAAAGTCCTTACTACGCTGTCAGCGTGTGCAAAGTCTAACCCGATTATCTCCCCCCCCTGTTCCGCTATTTTCTGCTCTAATGCTATCCGTAGATTCTCCGGCAACTTCCGCCCTTTCGCCTTTGCTCTTCGTATGATACCCAAGCAGGCTTTCGGACTTAAAGAGTATTTCTCCGGCACGTTGTCCTCCAAAATCTCCGATAAGGTAGATTCTCTTTCTACGTTGGGGTACTCCCCAAAATTGAGCGTCAAGCACTCTCCAAGCTGCGTCAACCTCTCCCCCTCTAACCATTCCTGCGGTTGCCCACCTGCCACTTGCAGGCATTGGAATATTGGTTTTTGTGACTTTTTCAAGCACGGCTCTAAAATCTGCTCCGTCTGCTGATGAAAAAGCACCGGGTACGTTCTCCCAAATAATGAAAGTTGGATATTTACCATTTGTTGCTAACCTCATTTCCTCTATGATTCTGATTGCTTCCATGAACAACCCGGAACGGTTGCCCTTTAACCCCTTTCTCTGCCCTGCTATGCTTAAATCTTGGCACGGACTCCCGAAAGAAATTATATCCACGGGTTGTATTTCGTCGCCTTTTAATTCCGTCACGCTCCCAACGTGCATAACCTCCGGGAATCGGTAGCGTGTTATATCAATACAACTCGGCTCTATCTCTGCGGCCCATATCGGCGTTATCCTGCCTGTTAGCTGTGCTGCGTAACAGAAACCGCCGATACCGTCAAATAGGCTGCCTAGTGTCAATTCCTGCAATATTACCTCCCCCTTTCTTTTCTTCTTTGCTTTCTGTTTCTCCCTATACTGCCTTAAATACTCTTCCTGCTCCCTGTCCTCTTCCTCTCTGTCTGCTTCCCGCTGCCGGTCCTGCTCGTCATTATCTGCCGTCCTACTTAATGCGTGGACCCATAGGACAGATACAGAAACAATAATTATTAGCATAATAACGATTCCTGCTATCACTCCTGCCAATCCTCCAATTTTTTAACCCTCGCCTGCAAGTTTGCTATGGTTACTTTCATTTCCTCAATCTGATAGGGCAATACGTCAGTATTCTCAAACATATAGAGGACTTCAACCGCCCTATCGGTGCTTACCCCTGCTTTCAACCTCGGCTTTTTGGTCTTGGGGTCAACCTCCGTAAGCCTGCGGTTTTCATATTTCTTTCTGCTCTTCTTTTCCGGTCCAGGCATTGCCTTTTTCATCATGCCATAGCAGGGAATACAACCGCTCAATATCCTGTCAACTGCTGCCATAAGCTACCTCCTAAGATTCCAATATCTCGCCCATTTGATTTAAGAGGGATTCCGTTTTACCGACTGCTGCCGTCTTGTGAAAATATACCTTTCCCTCTTCCTCCTGTATCTTTTTCCAAAGAATCGGTATCAGAATCTTTGTAGAAAAAATCATGTGAGTTACGGTAGGTGCTTCTACGATACGGTCGCACATTTGTATGTAAATCTCTGCTGCCGTGGCGGTATTGACCCAATCCGGCGTTTCTTTCTTCGCCCGCTCGTATATGGGCGTTTTTCTGTATTTCTCCGCCAAGTCCATGATGATTTCTTTTGCACGGTCTGTAAAATCTACCGTTCCGTCCTCTGCTACCTCCGCAATCCCCAACAACTCAATAATCATATCCTTATCGCTCATGCCTGCCCCTCCGTAAATATCCCCGTGTCTATGTTCTGTAAGAAGTGTACCGCACCGTCAAACCTTACCTTGTATTCCTCTATATCATCTGCTTTCAAATACTGCCGTCCGTACATTTCTTTCATATCACGCCATACATTCCAAGGGATAAAGAAAAAATCATCTTGTATACTGATACAGACACCGCACAACGCCCCTAATCGGTTGTGCTTCTCCAATACGTCCATTTGCGTATCTGTAAGGACGTTCCGGGTTATCCTGTCTTTCCCTGTCCTCTTCGCTTCAAACATGATAGAACGACCGCCGTATAATGTCCCTTGAAAGTCGGGTTGTGCGTGCGTGCTGAAACGCCCCGTAAATTCCCCCGTCCTATGGTTTTTGCTCGTCACACGGAACGGCTCCGGCGTTTTGTCTATCGTGGCTATACCTTTCTGCTCGTACATCCTGCACCCTGCAAGTATTTCACGCTCAAAATGCTGCCCTTGGGCGTTGTTCTGCTTGTTTTTGTACTGCTGCCGTAGCCTGTTTTCGTCTATCGGATTTTCCCTTGCCTGCTGCCATTCCCGCAATTCTCTTTCCGTGTCCGAATCGGTCACAAATCCGCTATTTCCCATACTTTCCTACCTCCTTGCCAACTCTTCCCACGGAATCAACTGCATTTGTTTTTTGCCGTCCAACTCATAAAGAAAAGTAACCGTGCCTTTCTTCACGCTATGCACCGCTAAAATATCCGTAATTTCCATAAGTGCCGTTCCTGCTTTCCTTGGGTATCCCGTGATAGCCATACCCTCGACTATTGCCACTTCCACCCGGTCGCCCAACTCATAGGGGCAACGTGCTACAAATCCTGCTGCCTGCATATCAACAACCGCTCCTTTCTGTAATCTCATGTATTTTCAATGTGTAATACTCTTTTCCCGGCTCTGCTCCCCATTCTTCCCGACCTGTCTTAATATCCAAAGTGCAACGTGCTACAAATTCCGGCTTATCTCTTCCGTACCCATTCCTAAATTTGATTTCCCTTTTGTCGGTCCCATAAGGTATATTGGAATAAGGGTACATATCAAATATTTTCTTGAAACGGCTTGTATAATACGGCTTTATCTCCCTGTATTCCTCTCCCTTTTCCCCGGACAGAATCATATAAAACCATTTCCCTATTGTTGGCAGGGTCAACATTTCCTTTCCCTCCCCTCTTCCATTTTCTTATAGCAATAAAGTGTTGCTTTTGCGTCCTCTAAAGAATCATGTGCTTTAAACTCATATCCGTAGTATTCCGCACATTTGCTAAGTTTCTGCCATTTGTACGAATCGTGGTAGCTGTCGTATTCTCCGTAGATTCTCGCAAACATTATCATAGGGTCAATCCATTTTCCGGGGTCTATGTAGATACCGTAGGCTTTCAAGAATCCGTTTTCAAAATCCACATTGTAGGCTATCACATTATCCGCCTTATTCAGAATTTCCGTTACCGCCTGCACATAGTAGGAAAAGGGGCAGCAGGCTTTTACTTTCTGCGGTGTGATTCCGTGTACCCTCTGTGCGTCCTCCCAACTGTCCTTATTGTTCGGTCTGCAATACGCATTAAGCAGGGTATTAAATCCCTCGTCTATGATAGATACCTGTAAAACCTCGTCCTTTCCTGCTCTGAATCCCGTTGTTTCAAAATCAATCGTTACAATCATCTGATACCTCCAATCTCCGCTTTATCCAAGGTCTTTTATTTATGTACTCTTTCCAAGTTTCTTTCCTATACAAATTTCCGTATATATAGCGGTTGGTAAATTCAAGCTGTGCCTTGTTTGGTCTGATACCCAAACCCTCGTTACGTTCCGCCTGGGCGTATAAGTGTATGCCCTTATGTTTTTTCAACTGCTGCACCCTATAATCTGCTTCGTCTAGGTCTTTCCTCACAAGCAGATAGACAAAGAGCCGATACGGCTTAATCCCCCTTTCCGCCAATAATCCCGCTACCCTGTCAATGTGCTTTACTTGGCTTACGGTATCGCAAGAAAAACGAATATACTTTATCCATTGCAGGCTTGCCAATACGTCCGCTATTTCCTCCGTTACCAATCGTGCGTCCATTCCTTGATTAAGGTCTATTCTCCACCCCTTGCCTGCCATATCCTTTAGCTGCCCTATGCCGTATTCACTTGCTAATATGTTGTTATCCATTAAGATTAAATCCGGCGTATCGTACCGTACTAATTCCGTCCAACGTCTGTAAGGCTTTATATTTCCCTCTTTCCTCGGAACGTAGCACCAAGGGCATTTATTGGGGCAACCCCTAGTAATGTAGCCTATCGCATAATCACAATCGGGGTATATGGAATAGTCCGGGTACATATCATCTATTTCCTGCGGTAGTTTCTTTTCTATGTCGTAGCCCGTACCGCCTTTTATGGTATCCGGCGGTAGGCATTTGTTTTCCTCCGTAAAATCGAATATCTTTGACGAATAGACCAAATCGTAATCTTTTGCAGGGTCCCACCACTCCACGGAATCCCCCTTTGCCTTGTGGTATGCGGATATTTTCATAAGGGCGTAGTTTGGGAATGTCTTTTTATGCTTGAAATGCTCTTTTTCGCTGTCATGTAGTCCAATAATCAATCTTTATTCCTCACTTCCTTAATATCCTTACCCACCGTGTTTTTAACTCCTGCGGTATCTCCTGCCCTCTATCCCTTTCCCCCGTCCAATGCGTTCCCCCTGCTGCCCCCTCGCAAATAAAATTACTTGCTTTCAAACTCGCTCCGTCCTCACTTTGCAGAATATAAGTGATAATTTTCCTATACCCCATTTCCTTTGCAATCCTGCAACAAGCACCATATAGCATTGAACAAGCGTTTTTTGTTCCGTCTGTGCATAGTCTATTTATTTCGCAAGTAAAGCCATTATCTAAATATCTGCTTACAGGTCTGCCACATACCGCACAACCTATAATCGTATCTCCTTTATATAATCCAACGGCAAACTTGCAGCCTATTGTAGCTTTATGATGTCTGTGGTATTGGTTGATAAAATTGCTTGCCTGCTTTAGGGTTATTGGTCTGATTTCCATTTTTACCCCTTGCATTTTTATCTTTTCTCTTATCAACTGCTTTATATCCTGTTGCATACCGTCACTTCCTTATTTTCCGCAACCGTAGGTAGACGCTCCACCCGGTATACTCGTTATACTGAAAATCTATCTTTGTAGGCTCATACCCTTTATACTGCTTACGCCATACCTCTTTATCTTCCGGGGTCTGTGCCAATGTCCGCAACTTTCGGAAACTGTATTTATGGTCGTTTTTCTTCTCCTTTGGCTTTTTCAGATTCATAGAGGTAGACCACTTTTTGCAACCCTTTTTCCGCTTATTGATATAATTTACCAACCCCTCTATACCGTTCTCGTTTGGCTGCAATCTGTCACAATTCACGAATCCCAAATAATCTACGGTTTTCCTATATTCCGGGTCATTCTGTGCCTTTTTCCAGTTAATCCGGGTTGCACTCCACATCAATTCCAAATCGTCACGGCTCAACCCTCCATTTATGATAATATGGTGGTGGATTCTAACCGCCCTTGTCTGCTTATCCTCCATGCCCTCTAGGGTCAACTGCCCCTCTTCATCTTCCGGCGTATACTCCGTGACAAGCATATACTTTAAGTCCTGCCCCGTGACCCTCTTCATTCTCCTTTTTACCCTGTCAAGATAGTTGTGTACGTTCCTTTCCGCTTCCTCCAAGGTTATAGGTAAATGTTCTTCGTTATAGGTAGCTGATATATGTAAATCGTCCGCTCCAAAGTTGGTATTGGCTATCTGTACGAACCGCCTTTTACTCCGCTTGTCGTTCAGATTCTTTTGAGCCTGTGAGGACTGCCCCTTTTTCCCCTTGCCTGCTTCCGGCATATTGGTAACGGGCACTATATCAACCTCTAAATATTCCTCCCCGCAATAAATCCTTTTCTCTCTTATGAATTTTTTTCTTGCCATTCCTGCACTCTCCTTATACTACCCAACCCCTCCCCTCATAAAGGGTACATCAACCTAACCATATACTTATATAACTATATGTACTTATATAAGTATATAATATAGTATTGTCCTTGATGTTAATACCCCATACAAGGTCCGAAACGTGCCATTTCCTACACGTTTTCAGAGGTTGCTTATTGACTTTCCATAAGCCTTATAGTATAATTTGAGTAGGTGTGATTATTGCTATAAGGCAATGAAAGGCGTTTGCGTATGCCACTATGCAAACGCCTTTTCTTTTTCTCCTTTCCTATAAATTTTCGTTGCAAAATCCATTGTAAAGAATCCGCCACAATCCTTATGCCGTGCCACATAACAGCAACCAAGCGTAACATATCCGCATTTTGAACAAGTCATTTTCAGAAATGGCAACGGCGTAGCCATTACGTTTAATGAGGGCAGATACGGCACATTCAGACCGTTTTCAACGTGGTATCTCATACCCTCTATAAAATCCGGGTAGTCTACCGTGTTGCCGACTATGCTTATATCCCCTGCCTGCAAGCGTCCTAGTGCCACTATTTCGCCCCAAACCACATCAACCGCCGTTTCTTCGTCCTCCACGACAAAGTACCCTATTTCGTCCTCTGCTTCATGTAAAAGAATGTCCTGCGTGTATATCCTGCTGCCCCTGCTGTCAACCGCTGCCGTGCCTTTGCAGAGGGTGGAAATATCCACGGCGTACACATTTGCACCCGGATAACCGCCCTTGTCTATGTAGTGACCCACGGGGCGTAATGCCCCGTTTGGTCGTTTTGGCGGTTCTGTCAGATATTCGCCGTACACCCATATAGGGTAGGGCGTACCGCTACTCTTTGCCCTTGCTTCCATTACCGCCCCTTTCCGCCCTTGTGTGAATATCCCCGACAATCCGCATACGCTCCGTATCGCACACGCCTTTCTTATCCACGCACGGTAGCAGGATATAGGTTTTTCCGTCCTGCTGCCATTCAAAGGCTATTACCCCCTGCAACCTCACTTTCACGGTCTTACCGTCAAATCCGGGCAGGGTGTTATATTCCCGGTCAACCGTAGTTTCGATTACCGTAAACCGCCGTTTTTCTCCGTCTACCTCCAACTCCGTAATGTCGCCCGTGAAAATCTCCGTGCCTGTTTTGTCCGTGTAGCCGGTCCCCCTGCCAAGGGTTGCGGGGTTGATTTCCGTAAAATCGCCGTCCGGCGTTCCCATTTCCCCGATTTCTTCCGTATCGAATCCGTAAGAGGGCAGACCGTAAACATAATAAAATCTGTCCTCCGCCTTGTTGTACGCCAACGCCCTATACTTCATCTTCCGCCCCTCCCTTGCCTTTGTTGAATAAATAGCCGTTCCTGTATGAGATATTGCCGTTGTCAAGCTGCACTTTGTAGAATCCTGCACTTTCTTCCAATACCTCGTACTCCCTGCCCTCGGTCAACCCAAAATCGCTTACCTGTGATATTATTTTCACTTTCCGCCCTCCTGCTTTTTCTTAGGACACCACGCCGGGGACGTTTTTATAGGTACTTCGCCCGAAAACGGCTTACCGTACCCAAGGAAACCGGGCATTTTCTGTATCCTGCGCTTTTTGAAATAATCCAAAATATAGCCGTGGTCGGGGTGTTCGCAAGAAAAACTTGCCCTTGTATTACTCATTTTCCTAAACCCCTTGCAATGCTCGCAATCTGCACATCTGATTTTATCCGCCACGCTTACCGCTTCTTTCTTCTCATGGGGTGCTACCGCACCCCTAAACAGTTATTCAGTAATCAGTTTGCCGTTTACCTCATAAAAAGCGGAGCGGAAGCCCACGCTGTCGGAAGAGCTGGAACGGGGATTAAGCAAGTCGAGGGCGGACGGCCCCGAAAAGGACGCATCGCGGAAACTCGACCCCCGGAGAGGCAGATATTCCCCCTCGGTAGCGTCAAACCATACATAGGTATCCTTTTCCTCTTTTACGCCGTTTTCGGGCAGGATTCCCAAGTAGCGTAACGCCTGCGGTATCTCCTGCAAGTCAACCTTTAAATCCTCCCAAGATACGCCGTCATAGTCCGGGGTGTAGTCCTCGCCTGCTGCCTTGTCGGTAATCGTGATTTCCCCGCCCTCGACATTGACCCTCACGGCGGTTTTTCCGCCCTGGTTCGTGGTAATCCTCTGCCACTTCTTGCTATCCCTTGAAAGGTCGCACCCTGCCAAGGCTGCGTCATTGTTCGGTATGTACTCCAATACGCCGTCTACGATACGCACCCCTGCCAACCATTCCCATACCAAGCCGTTAAGGTCTGATACGCCGTATGCGGTGTGGTCGTGATTCCATGTATCCGGGCCGCTCCCTGTAAGCGTCCTGCCATATCCGCAACCCTCACGCTCCCCCTGCTCTTCCTTGTGGTAATAGTCATTTCCCCAATCCGTATTACCGTGGGGCAACGTGCCTTTCTTCCGGCTCTCATTTAACACATATTCCCACTCGGTAGCGGTCATTAAGTGCCACCCCTCGCCCTTTGTCCGGCAAGCTGCCAAGGCTTCATCAAAGGTAATTTCCGTTGTCGGGTCTACCATTGGCAGACTGTACGCCCTGCCCTTGATTACCTTATTGGGGTACTTGGAAATATAGATAGCGTCTACCTCTTTCCCTCCGATAATGAACATTTCCGGGGTAACTGCTGCCCTCGGATTCTCAAACCGGACCATAATAGAGGGAATCCCCCTATCATCAAAAATCACTACATTGTTGTGCTTGATTGCTTCGCTCATTTCCTCTTTTCCTCCTACTTTTTAGAATAAATTGAATGTAACTTTATGCTTCCTCTCCGCCTTATGCTTTCCTCGGTATGCAATCCCGAATCAAAGAACGCACAAAACGTAGTACCGCCGATTACGCTTGTCGCCACAATGTACGACCCGATATTATGAAACTCACACTTTTTCACGTTCCTATACGCTACCGTGTGCTTTTCCGTTTTGCTTGCCACGCTATCCCTCCTTTCCTGCGGTCATTCTCTCTATTGCCTGCTGCTCTTCCTGCATATCCTGTACCGCCTGCCTAATCTGCCTGCAATCCTCTTTCAGACAATCCGCCACGGCTTCCAATGTTTCCAACGGCAACGCTTCATCTACTACCACGCTACCGACCATATCCGCCAATTCCCTAGCCTTTTCCTGCAACGCTTCCGCCGTCATTTCCATACCTACACCGTCCTTTGTGCGACTTCCGCCCGATAGGGTGTACCTCCACGCTTTAACTCGTTGTAGATAGTCGCACGGTGGACCCCGATAGTGTCAGCAATTACAATCACTCTCGCCCCCTGCTCTTTCATTTTTTCAATCCGTTTTCTGTCCTCATAGTTCAATCGCCTATTACCTTTTCTCACGCTTTCTACACCTCCTATCGCTCCAAAATAAAAAAGGAATGTGCCAAAAGTCCTAAACCCTTGACACATTCCCTATAAAAGCGTATAAAAAAAGAAATGCGATAGAGTTTATTAACTCTTGTCGCATTTCATTTTACAATGAAGCATTCTTATTTCCAGAGCCTTGTTTTCAATTACTGTTCACACCCATAGTGTTCACAGTAACGAATCCGGCCTATTGAAAGTT
>OFFP01000165.1_pt1 | contig 54027 bp, 52 predicted proteins | sample 1521431 | NCBI WGS metagenome assembly OFFP01 (sample SAMEA3504104, study PRJEB24116) | mouse gut metagenome | biome: mouse gut; feature: mouse-associated habitat; material: faeces | place: Denmark | collected 2011
TAGAGCACTTGACTTTTAATCAAGTTGTCCGGGGTTCGAATCCCCGCACGCTCATTGCTTTATGGATATCCGAGGATTAATTTCCTCGGATATTTTTATTGAAACAAAATAGCTCATTGATTAAAATGGTTTATATAGACAGAGGCCGATTTGTGACAGGGAGGGTGCGGCATGGGAAAGATTATAGGAATTGATCTGGGAACGACAAACAGCCTTGCGGCGGTATGGGAAGAAGGTAAAAGCTGTCTTATCCCAAATTCTTTCGGGGAATATTTAACGCCGAGCGTGGTTAGTTTGGGAGAAGAGGGTATTGTGTATGTAGGGAAGACAGCGAAGGAGAGGCTTATATCCCATCCGGATAGGTCAGTGAGCCTTTTTAAGAGGTTTATGGGAACGGATAAAACATATAAGATTGGCGGGAAGAAATACCATCCGGAGGAGCTGTCTGCATTTGTGCTGAGACGGCTTAAGGAAGATGCGGAAAGGTATCTTGGGGAGCCGATAGAAGAGGCGGTAATCAGCGTTCCGGCCTATTTTAATGACATGGCGAGGAAGGCGACGAAAAATGCCGGAGAGCTGGCGGGGCTTAAGGTGGAAAGAATTATCAATGAGCCGTCAGCGGCGGCTTTAGCCTGCCGCGGCCAGGCACAGGAAGAAGATGAGACTTTTCTGGTATTTGACTTTGGCGGAGGAACGCTGGATGTATCTCTGGTGGATTGTTTTGATAACATTATTGAGATTATAGCGGTGAGCGGTGATAACCGCCTCGGGGGAAGCGACTTTGACGAGGAAATTGCCAGACAGTTTTGCAAAGAGAATGATCTGGATTTTGATTCCCTGTCTCCTCAGCGGCGGGGTGTCATCCTGGATAGCGCCTGCCGTGCAAAGTGCGTGCTGTCCGAAAAGAAAGATGTGACCATGCAAGTTACAGACGGGGAATTCAGAGGGCAGATGGAGCTTAACAATAAGAAACTGATTGAGATATCTATGCCATTGTTTCAGAGGATGTCAGTTCCTGTAAAGAAGGTGGTGAATGACGGCAAGAAAGACATGCTGGAAGTCTCAAAGACAGTGTTGGTGGGCGGCTCCTGCAAGATGCCGGCAGTAAAGCAATATCTGCGGCATTTGCTGTCTGAGTGCAGGATTCTGGCAATGAACCCGGATTACATGGTAGCATTAGGAGCGGGAACATATGCGGGTATCAAGGAGCGCAAGGAAGACATTAAGGATTTGCTGCTGACGGATATCTGCCCGTTTACGCTGGGAACGGGAATCTTTAATGAGAGGGATGCAAAACACTTGCTTATGAGCGCTATTATTGAGAGGAACAGCGTTCTTCCCTGCAGCCGGACAGAGAGATTTCAGACGGTTAAGGACTACCAGAAAAATGTGTCGGTTAATGTGTACCAGGGGGAGGAATATTATGCGGCTAATAATATACACCTCGGAACAATAATGATGGGCGTTCCGCTGGCTCCGAAAGGGAAAGAAACGATAACGGTATGCTATACTTATGATATAAACGGGATATTAATTGTGGACGTTACAGTGGACTCCACAGGGGAAAAAACGCGGCAGGTAATTACCACAGGAGCAGGCAGCATATCTCCTGAAGAGATGGAAAAACGCGTGAAAGAACTGGAGAAGATGAAACTAAGCCCGGCAGGCCAGGAGTCGAATCAGATGATTCTGGCATGGGGGGAACGCCTTTTTGCACAGACAACGGGAATGATCAGGGAGGAAGTCGGGAAACGGCTGGATTACTTCCAACATCTTTTATATGTGGAACAAGATGTGTATAAGGTTGAGAAATTTAAAAGCGGAATCAAAAAGTTTTTCCAGAATGTGGAGAATTATCTGGATGAAGCGGGGATAAGCTGGGAACCGGATGACGTAGATTCCTGGTATCAGGAAGAAGTCGAAGAGGAAGAAGAAACACAGGAGGAATGTGATATATGGTACGAGGGGCATTTGACACATTAGGCATTAAAGTCACAAAGGACAAAAAAGCAATAAAAAAGGCATATTCCGCACTTGTAAAACAATATCATCCAGAGGAACATCCAGAAGAGTGGTCGAGAATTCATGATGCGTTTCAGGAAGCTATGGAATATGCTCAGGGAACAGTGATGAGAGGCAGCGGTTTCAGCGGCAAACAGGAAGAAACTGAAACAGAATATAGAGAAGAAGAGCCTGAATATGAAGAAGATCTCCAGGAAGAGCCTGATACAGGGCACGGGGAGGATGTCAGGCCGGAAAGCGGCTACGGCGAGATGTTTGAAGACGCCCATGCAAAATGGATGGAAAAGAAGTCAGAAAAAGCCCATGCATTGGCAAAACGTCTGGACGAACTCATCAAGGCGCCTATGGCTGTTGCCGTGAGCGAGTGGAAACATTTTTTTGCTATGGAGTTTCTTCCCGGGGTTGAGTCAGACGAACTTTTAATGCTTTTTGAGGCAGTTCAAGGGAATCATATTCCCGATAACGCGGCAAAGGTTATTGCCGCTACGATGATTAAGCGCAAGGAGATTTACCAAAACTCTATGGAGTTTAACAAGGCATCCCTGGCAAATGCCATTGTCAATTGCATATACCAGAAAGTACCGAAACTAGAAAAAAAAGCGGCACGCAGGAAGAAAGGGATAAAAGAGATCTTAAAAGAAATGCTTATGGGTGTGGCGATAGTAATCGTCGTCCTTGCGGCGTATATATTCATGACATCTGGAAAGAGTACTCAAAAGGCGGAAATGAAGGAGATGGCATTACGGCAGCTGAATGAAAAATACGGTAAAGAAGTGTATGCTGCAGAAGATATAGAGGTTGAAAGCTGTGATGTAAGCAGCACAGAGGTGGTTTCTTTTAAGATAACAGAGAAAGAGGGGTATGAAGCTGTCGCCTATGTGCTGGGAAAGAAAGGAGAAACGGAGAATCTTCTCTGTTTTGACCGGGTACAGTCCGGCGAGATCAGGCAGGCTCTTGAGGCGGATGTAAATGAGAGAACCGGGAGGACGGATGGGAAACTATACTGGAATTCTGCCGGCGGAAGCGGAGAATGCATAAAGGACGGGTATTTTCATGAGAAATATGAAGGCAGCGTCAGTGATTTTATGAATCGCGAGGCAAAGGCGCGGGAGACCGTAACAGGGTTGGATGCTGCAGTGGGCGGTAATTTCGATGCGAAGAACGGGAAAGCTGACTACTACCTTCCCCATAAGGACATAAAGACGATAAAACAGAGGATTGAGATTAGGGAAGATAAGGAAGATGAAGAGTTTACTGCATCGCTGGGCCAATGTGCGGCCGATTATGAAATGCAGATATGCGGCATTGTGCTGCCGGGAAAACTTTTTGAGGAGAGGATGAAACAGGGCAATTGGGAAGAAGGAGGCATTGTGGTAAAGAGCACGATTTACCAGCTGGGGATGTACCCGCCTATATCTCCCGCCCTGATGACTGGATGGTACGTGTGCCTTCCTCCTTATGGACAGGAATATTTGGAAGTGGAAAATGGAATGTATTCCGGAAAACTTGTTGATATGGCCGAAGGGGTCTGGGGTATTGAGAATCGGTTACGCAGCCGTGAAGGAATGCCGGGCGGGATAGATATGCCGGAGATGCCCGAGGGGATTGAGTTTGATTATTCCGATTTGTCAGGAGAAACAGATCTGACAGGGCGCCTTAAGGTGGTAAAGGCGCCGGAATCTCTGGGAATATCGGAGGCAAAAGGGCAGAAGTCAGTAAGTTTTAGTATGACAGGCATAAAAGAGCTAAGGGATGACTACTGCCTGATCATTGATAAAGAGGCGTATGGAATACCTGATTCTGGATATCAGGTAATGGTTACAGAGTATCGTGACGGAAACGAGGAGACAAGGGAACAACCCCCTGTATATTATGGAGAGCTGAGGGGCGATATCGGATATAATGACTCATTGGATGGAGAAGGGTACCTATTTACCGGATATCCGAATATCAGCGAGGGAGAGAAGACCCCGGTGCTTACAGTCATCTTCTGATGAAAACGGCTGTCTGTAATTCTGGTAAATGGGAATGCTAATAAAAAGAGACTTTTAATGGAGGGATGTTATGGAGCTGACAAAAGAAAATATAAGAAAACTTCGCGGCCTGATTCTGTTTACGGCGGTTGTCGTCGTATGCTTATGGAAGTATGAGGCATCGCTTGAAATATTATCCTTTGTGTGGGGAGTGATCTTCCCATTCATTCTGGGCGGGGCAATTGCATTTGTGCTGAATGTTCCAATGAATTTTGTACAGAGAAACCTGTTTCCGGAGGAACGCCTGGAAAAGAGCAAAACAATGAAAAAGCTGGCGCGGCCTGTCAGCATGCTGATTGTCCTGTTCTCTGTCATCGCGGTGATCGGGCTTGTAATGTTTGTACTTATCCCACAGCTGGGGAATACTTTTTCCAACCTGGGGAGGAACATCCAGGCATTTATTCCGCAGGTGCAGCAGTGGGCTCAAATGATCTTCCATGGCAATAAGGAGATTATGGAGGCTATCAATAATATTGAATTTGACTGGAATAAAATCATGGATACCGGACTTGATTTTTTCAGGAACGGCGCAGGGAATGTACTTGATTCGACGATATCAGCGGCAAAAAGCATTATAAACGGTCTTGCTACGTTTTTTATAGCGTTTGCATTTTCTATCTACATTCTGATACAAAAAGAAAAACTGCGGAGGCAGTCTAAAAAAGTATTGTTTGCATTTGTCCGCCGGGGAAGGGCGGAGGCAGCATTGGAGGTACTTACGCTGACGTATCAGACGTTCTCGCATTTTCTTACCGGTCAATGCATGGAGGCGCTGATCCTTGGGGGCATGTTCATGGTTTCCATGGCGGTATTAAGGCTGCCCTATGCGCTGCTTATCGGAATTGTAATTGCATTTACAGCGCTGATACCGATTTTTGGGGCATTTATCGGCTGCGTTGTAGGGGCGTTCCTGATATTTATGGTTGACCCGTTGAAAGCATTGATTTTTGTCGTTCTGTTCCTGGTGCTGCAACAGATAGAGGGAAACCTTATCTACCCCCATGTTGTGGGGAATTCTGTAGGCCTCCCGTCAATCTGGGTGCTGGCAGCAGTCAGCGTAGGAGGACGCCTTATGGGAGTTGTGGGGATGCTGATATTTATCCCGATAGTGTCTGTACTGTATGCGCTGTTCCGGGAAGTAGTTTATTTAAAACTTAAGAAACGGAAGATTGCTCCGGAGGAAATTGAATAAATATTTTAACAAAAAGAGGATAGACGGCTTAGCCATCTATCCTCAAAAATTTTATGAGGCGTTATATATTAGCCAAAGTATCTCTTAAGAAGACCCTCAAATGCCTTGCCGTGTCTAGCCTCGTCTCTTGCCATCTCATGAACAGTATCATGGATTGCATCAAGATTAGCAGCTTTTGCACGTTTTGCAAGGTCAAATTTGCCTGCTGTAGCGCCGTTTTCTGCGTCTACTCTCATCTCAAGATTTTTCTTTGTGCTGTCTGTTACTACTTCGCCTAATAATTCAGCAAATTTTGCAGCATGTTCTGCTTCTTCCCAAGCAGCTTTTTCCCAGTATAATCCAATCTCAGGATAGCCTTCTCTATGAGCAACTCGTGCCATAGCTAAATACATACCAACTTCAGAACATTCTCCTTCAAAGTTTGCTCTTAAATCAGCGATGATATCTTCGCTGACACCTTTCGCAACGCCTACAACGTGCTCAGCGGCCCATTCTTTTTCGCCAACTTGTTCTTTGAATTTTTCAGCAGGAACGTTACATACCGGACATTTCTCCGGTGCAGAATCTCCTTCATGAACATAACCACATACTGTACAAACAAATTTTTTCATAGCAAATCTCTCCTTTTCATATTATAAATATATTTTTAATATCAGTAACAATTACTAATATTAAACTAACATAGATATTGAAAAATGTCAATCACTAATTATTAAAATTATCCTCATCAGTGTCAACTTTATTGGATTCGTCTTCCTGAGATTGATTCAGTTGATTCTCACATTCCTTACAGACTCCATAGAACAAAGTCGTGTGGGAATCGATTGTTCCTTCAAAATGCTGATTGGCAAACTCTGTGATGGACTGGGTATGCTGTTCTTCAAGGGAAAGGTCGTAGACCTTGCCGCAGGAACGGCATAATACATGGTAGTGAGGGTCAACCCGTCCATCGAAGCGATCCCCTCCGTCAGGAGTAGAAATCTTGATGGCCTCGCCCATATCTGCAAGAAGGTTCAGATTACGGTATACGGTGCCAAGACTGATATTCGGAAACTCTTTCCGAACCTGCATATAGACAGTATCTGCAGTAGGATGTTCCAGAGTGTGTTCCAAATAATCTTTGATTGCGGCACGTTGTCTGCTGTATTTCATATTTGCCATCTGTATGCTCCTTTCGATAATAATAATGGTTATTGAAAGTAGTATAATTCAGCGTATGGCATTTGTCAACGAATAATTTAAAAATGTAACAATTCGTAATAATTGATTTGGAATATAATGTAAGTATATCCAAAATTTATGCGGAATATGGCGGATGAATTTTGAATAAACTGGGTTGACACTGGGAATATGGATGATATAATAATAACGTAACATATGTAACAATTCTGTAATATTTACGAAAGATAAGAAAACATAAAGGAGGGAGTTTATGGATTCTATTCTGAAAAAAGGATTGTTCCTAGTTACTACAGCAGGAGCTATAACAGCATTTCCAGCTACGGCGTATGCTTCAGATACAGCAACCGATGACGTGATGCCGCAGATGGGGATTGAAGAGGTACTGAATAACTGCTACTCATCTGATAAAGAGATTGAAGTAGAAGATTATCTGGTGCCGACAGAGAAGGGTGAGTATTTAGATATGGCGTTTGCCAATGTCGAGACGTTTCTTTATATAAGAAGCGAACCGACAAGAGAAAGTGAGTGGGTAGGCAAGTTGTATCCCGATTATGCCGCAAAGATTCTTGGACCTGTGGGAGAATGGACAAGGATTGAATCCGGCAGTGTGACCGGCTATGTGTGTTCCGAATATATTATAGTCGGGAACAGTGCAGAGCAGAAGGCACAGGAGATGGTACAAAGTTCAGAAGCCGAAAACCCGACGGATGCATTTACTTATGCAGAATCTAAGGAAGAAGAGGAAGCAAGGCTTGCAAGGGAAGCCGAAGAAGCTGCATTAAGGGCGCAGGAGGAAGCAGCGGCGAAAGGAGGAACCGGACAGGCTATCGTGGACTTTGCATGCCAGTTCATTGGCAATCCTTATGTGTGGGGTGGGACAAGCCTTACGAACGGAGCGGATTGTTCAGGGTTTGTTCAGTCAGTGTTTGCGCATTTTGGAATCAGCCTTCCGCGGACGACGAGGGATCTTGTCAGCGTTGGAACGCCGGTCAGCTATGAAGAGGCGATTCCGGGCGACATTATTCTCTACAGCGGCCATGTAGGGATTTATATGGGAAATGGACAGATTGTAAATGCAATCAACAGCGCGCAAGGGATTGGGATATTGCCTGCCACTTACACGAGTATTGTAACAGTAAGAAGACTAATCTAAAATATACAGATTATTTCAATTGAGAAGAAAGTCCGGGAAAAAGATCCTGGGCTTTTTATCTTGTCGAAACTTAGAAGGCGGACTATGCAATTTGTTCAAAAATGTAAAATTATGTAAAAAAATGGAAATTTTGTTTTTCCAAGTTTTCCACAATGAAACAGCCAAAAAAGGTGGAAAAACCACGGTTTCTTTTATTTTATCCACATTTTCCACATTAATTGCGGTGGATTTTGGGGATTACTAAGAGGAATGAAAAGAACGAGTGTTTTGTGAAGTTATGATAAAAATAGAGATTTGTCGAAAAAAATGGAAAAATGGGTTGACATTCGAGAAGTCAAATTTAAGCAAGAAATTATCCGAAAATGTTTACACAATGATAAAAAACGATTATAATGGAAATACTGAAGAGAAAAGGAGGCGTTAGGAATGGCACAGGTTTCTAAAGACATGACTTTTGGTCAGCTTCTTGAGCAGTATTATGAGAAGTGTCCGAAGATTGTGGAAGTTCTGATGGAAGCAGGAATGGGCTGTATCGGATGTCCGCACTCCCAGATGGAATCCATCGAAGAAGGAGCAATGGGACATGGGATAGATCCGGATTTATTAGTTGAAAAACTCAATGCGACGATTCAGGCGGCAGGTTAGTATGCCTGCAATTATTGCGGGATGCCCGGATGTGTATATCTTAATGGGTATATCTTAATTAATATAGAAGGGACTGCCAAAGTATAGATTGACGAATCTGTACTTTGGCAGTCCCTTCTTCATGGCAAAATACTGCCGGTGACTGCTGGCGCAGGTAATCAGACTGCTGCAAGCGTCCGGACTGCGTCTGAAACAACCATATCACAATGCTCCTCCAAAAATGCCAGAGTAGCTCCTGATGATACTTCCATTGAACCATATTCTGATAACATATTGCAGATACGGTTAAAATCGTTAATCGAATGGTCTGACTGTGTCATAGCCAGAATATAAACATCTTCTTCCGGATCTTTATATAATGTATTGGAACCAGAGTAAATGGAACTGAGCAAATGTACTGCTTTCAGAACGCTGTTCATCGTTGGGAACGAGAACAGGCGCAGAACATCCTTAGGCGGCTGTGCAGGCGCTTCTTCTTTTCCGTCCGGTACAACGGAATTACCGAACTTTTCTTTCACCTTATCGAGTAATTCCAGTAATGTATCAGCCCCTTCTAATTTATTAAGGACTTCCTTCCTCGAAGCATCCCATTCGCTTCCGGGTGACGGTGCGAACTTAGAAAAGCGGGTATCCAGCTCTTCGGGGTCTTCGACCTTGGTAATTACCAACACGATGGAGTCGGCAGAAGCAGGAATCGCCTCAATCATCAGAGGCAGGTCTTCAGCTTCAAAACCAAACTCGAAAGCGGCTTGTTGCATCATATCGCGGAAAAGTGACTTAGCTTTCTCGGTTCCATAGGCCAGTTCGCTTAATTGAAGATGGCGGGCAGCAAGATCTGCACGAGTCAAGGTGCAGCGGATCTGATTGTCGTTTAATTTTTCAATCTTCATATTCATCACTTCCTTCTAATGTAGTATAGCATAGAAAACCTTGAATGTTCAATAAAATAAGTATAAACTAAAAAAGTGCTTGCGTAAAGAGTTTTTATCGATTATAATATACAATATTAGAAGATAGTTTTCCCTGATGACTACGTTCTTAGAACAGAGGAGGGAGAATTTCTTAAATTAAATTTATTTCACATACAACGAATCTATGAATCTATCAGAGACAGATCAGAGAAGAATCTGAAAACAGCCGTTTCGGGCAATTTTCACATGAACTATTAACATTGTATCAGAATGCCGGGACTATCTTCTATATCATATTGAGCTGTGGCGTATAAAGGAAATTGTATCACGGCATCTCCTTTTATCATTATATGCAATCTCAGCCGTAGTTATCAGCCGGCATATATAAGGAGGTAAGACGTGGGGGATGAAGTTGATTTACAGAAGATGTTCAAAGAATTGACAGGATATGAGAAAAACCGGGTAGACCTGAGGATTGACGGGATACCGGCGAGTCCCATGCAGATTGTTCAGGCGCATGTAGTGCGCGAGGAGCCTGCTTATATGAGAGATTATGTACTGAATGAAAATGGCGATGTCAAAGAGCTGTGGTTTACCAGAATTAAGAGTAACCGATAATGGAGAATGTGTACGGAATGAAAAAGCGATATCAAAAGGGTTGTGTTTTACCGGGATTTGGAGTAACTGATAACGAGAAATTTGCGAATACCCCGTAAAAAACAAGAAAATGTCGAAATAAGTAATGACGTGCGCCGAGGGTTTTGCTATAATAAGGTCGAGTAGGAGGTGCAGCATGGAGCAAAAAGGCAGGAGAAGCCGCACAACTTCAGACCGCAGAGGGAATACAGGCGTATTAAGGCCTAAGAATATAGATGGCACAGGAAGCCGTATTTCAGCAGAAGATCAGGCAGGGAGACAGAAAGTTGAAGGACAGGAGCCGGTAAGGAGCCGGGGACAGGAATTTTACAGACAGCCGGCGGGCAGACAGGATGAGAAGTCCTTCGGGAGGCAGAGAAGGTCGAATCAGCCGTTCGGAAGGCAGAGGCAGGATGAACAGTCCGTGGGAAAGCAGAAGGCGGAGAGCCAGCAATTTGGGAGGCATAGGCAGGACGAACATTCTGTCGGAAGGCAGAGGAGGTCGGACCAGCCATTCGGAAAGCAGAAACCGGACGAGCCGTCTGCGGGAAGGCAGAGGCAGGATGAACAGCCAACCGGAAGGCAGAGGCAGGATGGTCCAGGCATCCGGAGACAGCAGCCCAGAAGACCGGGGAATGGAAGGCCTGCGATGAGAAAGCAGCAATCCAGGAGGCGAAGAAAGAGGAATCTTGGAATTAAGGTTGCCGCCTTGGGTATATTTGTGGCCGCAATCGTTGCAGCAGCATTTTTATGGAAAAAATATAGTCCTTCAAAGGAAGAATATGATTTGAACAAATATTATGGGATTGAGAACGAAGGACAGTTAGCGATTACGGTGGACAATCAGGTCGTCGAGCCTCATGGAATGATTGCAGACGGCAAGGCTTATGTCCAGTATGAGATTGTAAGGGATTATATCAACAGCAGATTCTACTGGGATTCCAACGAGAATGTCCTCCTATATACCCTTCCTAAGGATATGGTCACTGTGGAAGTAGGGAGCAAGGACTATAATGTATCCAAGGAAAAGAAGAGCGAAGATTACGTCATTCTGAAAACGGAGGGAAGCACAGCTTATATTGCGTTGGATTTTGTTCAACAGTATACGAATATCGATTATGAATTGTACAATGACCCGAACCGTTTGATGATTGTCAGCGATTGGGGAGAGACGACTGTTGCAGCAGTGAAGAAGAATACTCAGGTGCGTTATCAGGGCGGTGTGAAGAGCCCCATTTTGACGCAGGTTAAGAAGAAGGACGAAGTTACGATATTGGAAGATGAGGGGGACTGGAAGAAAGTCCGTACAAAAGATGGATTTATCGGGTATGTGAAGAGTAAGGCGCTCAGAAAAGAAGAGAAGAAAATTGTCTCAAGAGCCTTTGAGGAGCAGGAGTTTACCAGCATCAAGAAGGATTATACGATTAACATGGCATGGCATAATGTGACCAACGAAGAGGCGAACAGCGTTGTACTCCAAAGGATTGCAGACAGCAAGGGTCTGACTACCATTGCTCCCACATGGTTCCATGTGGAGAATACGGATGGCGGCATGAATTCTATTGCGTCGGCGGATTATGTGAATTATGCGCATCAGGCAAATATCGAAGTGTGGGCGACAATCCGTGATTTTGACGGGGGGATTAATTCTTATGAGGAATCCTATGAATTGCTTAGATATACTTCCAAGAGAGAGAACCTGATTAATCAGTTGATGTCAGAGGCGCTGAGGGTCGGTATTGACGGTATCAACGTAGATTTTGAGAAGATTTCTGACGAGTGCGGAGAACACTATATCCAGTTTATCCGGGAATTGTCTGTGAGATGCAGACAGAACGGAATCGTGCTGTCGATTGATAATTATGTGCCTAAGGGATACAATATGCAGTACAACCGTAAAGAGCAGGGAATTGTTGCGGATTATGTCATTATTATGGGATATGACGAGCATTATGGAGGTTCACCTGTGGCGGGACCTGTGGCTTCCTACAATTTCGTGAAGGAAGGGATTGTAGAGACATTAAAGGAAGTTCCGGCTGAGAAGGTAATCAACGGGATTCCGTTCTTCTCCAGATTGTGGGAGGAGACGCCGAAGACGGCAGAGGAACTGGCGGAAGAGCAAGGAACGGAAGCGGCAGAGTATGAGATGAAGGTAGAGAGCCAGGCGTTCGGCATGGCGGCCGCCAGGGCGAAGGTCGATGAAGCAGGCGCGGAGATTAGCTGGAATGATGAGCTGAAGCAGAATTATGCGACATGGACGGTGGAGAATACGACTTATGAGATTTGGCTGGAGGATGAGCAGTCCATTGAAGAGAAGCTGAAGCTTATGAAGGAGCATAAGCTGGCAGGAACGTCTGCGTGGGCCTTGGGTCAGGAAAGTCCGGAAGTCTGGAATCTGATACAGAAGTACGTGAATTAAAAGTTTATACAGAGATAAGATACCTCTTGCGGCTGCGGTTTGGGATAATCGGGGTCGCGGGAGGTATTTTTTTGAGACAAGCATTGAGTCTTGCCCTTGGTATACCTTATTGGACAAAGTCCGTTCGTTGGTTAGAATTTACATTGTTGATAAGATGAGGGGATTATGTTATTTTTAACTGAAAGTCCATCTGTCCCGAAAGGGGAATGAAATACTGGATGTTTTTGGGTATATACCGTGAGATAATAGTAAAAATTAAGGTAGGAAATGAAAAATGGATGCACAAATGCTGGAAGATGAGAGAATATTGGATATATTGGAGAGAGATTCGCAGAAGGGAATAATACTTCTAATGGAAAAATATACGGCGCTGCTTTGGCATGTAAGTTCTCTCTATATAAAGAACCCGGAAGATATCAAAGAATGTGTTAATGATGCTTTTTCAGAATTTTATTTTCGGAGGAAACGCTTTAACCCTAAAAAATCTTCGTTGTCAGCTTACTTAACGGCAATTGTGCGAAACAGGTCTGTGTCTCTCTACCGAAAGGAACAGAGGGAGAATCGCTGGCGGGATGATGTTCCTATTGAAAAATTGGCGGGGGGGGGGGGATTCTCAGATTGAGAAGGCAGAATTGCGGGCGGATATGGAACGAGCTATGAAATCGCTGAAACCACAGGAACTGCAGATAATAAGAATGAAATATTACGATGGGATGTCTGTGCGGGAGATAGCAGATTCTCTGAATTTGCCCTATGAGACGGTGAAGAAACGCCATCAGAGGAGCGTATTGAAACTGGGACAGAGCCTAACGCTTGCTCTTGTATTAATATTTATACTTACAGCTTGTGTATACGGAGTTCTGCGTTAGCTTGACGTTATTCCTCCTATTGGGATGTGGACATGGCCGTGGCAAGGGGTAGAAATGGAAGATCCCGAGAAAGAACCGGACGATGATACCGGGATTGGAGAGGTTCAGGAGCTTCATCTGGATAATACGGCCGGAGAGGGAATAGGGCAGAAACCGAATATTGATTTACCTGGAGAAGAGCCTTTTGACGAATTTTCATCTGAGACGCCCCTAATGGGTCTGTCGCCGGAAGCGCCAAAGGAGACTGTGGACAGAACGTCTGACGCCATGGAAGAATACACGGTAGTTCCCGGATATGGGGTTAATGAGAACCCAAAAGAGCCTGTGTATGTACTGGCGGAGCAGAAATCTGTGGAGAATGAAGAGTATAGCCTGACATTGGAAGAAGTACATTATATCAACCATAAGATAACGGTGAAAATCAGTCTTTTCTTGAAAAAGGATATAGAAGACTATTGGGATTATATGGAAGATAAGATAGATTTGGCATTTCTTACGTTTCAGGAAAATATCCTGGAAGAAGATTCTCACTCAAGTACTACGATAGATTCTCATACAACTTCGTCGATTTACGGATTTGAAAATGTTTCGCTTCCATACAATGAACAGGGAATTGAGAATATGTGTATTCAATTTACAGATGGTGACAGTATCTTTTTTGACATGATATCCATGGAACAAGAAAAGGTGACAGGATATCCTTATCAAATAGGGAATTTGGGTGGGATATTGGCGATACCGCGGTTAGAAGACGGGTCGTTAATTATTGCCATCCACCCATTAGATGATGGGGATGAGTTTCGGATTATTCCGGCGATTGTTGTGGAAGAGTTAAGTTCCGGTCCGGAAGATATCATAACAATAACAGGAGAAGACAAAACGGTATATCCGGGAGAATGTATCAGATATCATCCAAGGGGAGAAGAAACGTATTTCGAGTGGAATTTTGGTAAGGTGAAACCGGGCAGTTATACCTTGAATATTCCGTGGATATATTTTAAAGCAGAGATAACTGAGGAGATTGACATACCTTTTGATCCAATAAAACGTTCATGGGAGGATAAGGAATATCAAATACCCGGAGGAAGTATACAGATTCAGGACTTGATACCTATTGATGAGAAGCCAGAGTATTTTCCTGATTATTTGTGGACGGATTCTTCTCCGATTATAAGAAACTGGAGTCTTCATTTTGGATATTCTTCGGATATTCCGGATTGTTCGCTTGCTTGCATGTATGGCTTGTCATGTGAGATAGAATGTTATTATCCTGACATGCATGATAATCCGAATAATTTGTTTGAATACAGTCTGTCTTTCGCGTCAGAGGATGGAGAGGCCGAGATGATGGAGTATGTTTTAATGATCAATACAGAACTGGCGAATCCGGAAAATATGCGGTTATATATCATGCAGGGATGTTCAATCAATTATCGGTGGAATCAGAGTTTTGAGATTCCGTTTACCATTGAGGAAAATAATTAAAAATTTGAAATATTTTGTCCCTTTTTGTCCTCCCCAAGCGAATATAAATAGTAAGAGAGAATTCGCTTGCGTGGGAGGAAATGGGATGGATGCCGGATATACAATGGATGAGGTGGCAAAGCTCGCCAAAAAATGTATTTTGCTCGGGAATGAGAAAAGACCGGAACTTGAATGGGTGAGAAAAAGGTATGAATGGATACAGGAGAAATATAATCTGAAAAATAAGACAGAGACAGACCGTTTTCTGTATGAGAGGATGCATGGGCGTTCGCCTGAGAAAACTACGGAATTTCTGAAAATTCGATACTGGAGAACTGGAAAGTATGTTCCGGGGAGCCGGGAACAAAGTCTGTTGTTCGGAAAAGCGTTAGAGCTTTCTAAAGAAGAGATTCGGTTCATGATGCAGGGGTATTGTGACAGGAGTGAAGATATTTATGGGACGGCAGAGAGCCAGCATAATCGAAAATGCCGTGAGAGGAAGGCATATTTGAAGAAGATTGCCGAAGAATATATCAGAAATGTTCCAGAAGAGAAACTAGAAAGCCTTCATGTGCCGAAAGAGAAGGCGGAGATGTTTTTCAGACACCTGTATTTTACGGATGCATTCCATTATGTTGAATTTCAGTCTGGGACTGATGCGGAGATTATGAAGAAGCATATTACGAGTTACAGATATCAGTCGGAGTTTGCACGGCAAATGCAGTTGCGCGGTGAGATTCCCCGTAAGGTGTTCATCCGTCATCTGCTGATTTTGGGGCTGCCGGAGCTTACGCTTGAGAAGTTGGATGAGCAGCTTCAATTTTTCGGATATCTTGGGATTGACGAGGAACATACCATGGTCAGGGGTGAGAGGCTTGATTGGTTGTTAATTAGGATTTTTGAGATGTATGAGGAGCTGCTTGGTAAGTATGAGAGAGAAGTATGTCTTAGGTGGTTTCAGAAGACTTGCCGGATGTTAGACAGGGTGTTTCGGGAGGAAGGGCATCCAAGGCTTAGGTTTATGTATTTTAAGGCATTGAAGGTTTAGAGGGTTATAGAAAATGTTAGTTTTTACAATGTTGATAAGGATACTTTATAATGTTAGATTTTAGGATGTGATAATAAAATTCATGATATTTTAGAAGAAGGAGGAGTAGAAAAAGAATATGAGGAAGAGAAGAAAAATGTTGGCGTTTCTTCTTGCCGGCACATTGGCTATGTCTGGATTTACCGTTGCCAATGCAAATGAACCTGAGAAAAATCCGGCATCGGAGGCAGAAAACCTGCAAGACGGTGTACACGAGAATGGTGGCATAACAGAAACAGAACTTACGGATGTTCAGCTTGAAGAGATGGAGAAAGAAGCCGCAATAAAGGCAAAGGGGGACGAAAAGGAGAGTAAGGCAGCAGAAACAGATACACAGGAGGGCCAAAAGGAGAAAGAGACGACAGAGACGGATGAGCAGGAGAAAGTAAAGATACCGGACGCTGATTTTCGGGCGGCGCTTGCGGAAAAAGGAGCAGAATCAGATGAAAATGGATTCGTGAATAAAGCTGATATGGAAAGAATTATGTCTATAAAAATCAGTGGCAAGAGAGGAATCGATATTACAGGAATCCAGTATGCTTCTAACGTAGGGAGTCTTACAATAGAGAACTGCGGGATTACCTCTGAGTGGATTGAGAAATATTTGGATGAGATTGCTCGCACAAGGATTAATGAACTGCGTTTGCCGGAGAATCAAATCACAGATTTATCATTTATAGACCGCTTAGATAGGATGAGTGTGATAGATGTGTCACATAATCAAATTTCAGATTTTACTAAAGCTTTCAATTACTCCCATACATGTGAATTTTATTATGTGGACAATACTCCGGAGGGGATGAAGCAGATTTTTGAGAAATATAATTATGAAGATATATCTTTACCCAAAGGGGCTATGGGAAATGCGAAATATGCATTTGAATGGATTTTGGGAACCTGCGTAGGATTTCAGGATACGGAGTCAGTAGAATTTATGAGTTCTGATGAAGAGGTTATTACAGTTGAAGGAAGAGCCCTGTATGCGAAAAAGAAAGGAGAGGCAGTCATTACCGCCAGTTATGAAGGTATTGACAAGACGTTCAAGGTTACGGTTACTGAGGACGAGTATGGGGAGGCGATTGCAGATGAGGATAAGATATCTGTGGACGAGATACCCGAAGAAAAAGGAAATTTTTCTGTTTTGAAGCAGGGGCAGATTTGGAATTGGGAAACGAATCCGCCAAAGCAAATCTCTGGAGATAAGCAGATTAAAACCTATATTCCCTACGGGGTATTTAGAAGAACTGAGGTAAATGACGGCGTCGCAGAAAGAGGGGAAGATTATTACGGAATCGATCGGAACGGCATATTATGGAACTTTACAAAAATTAAGCCGGATGACAAAGAATTTCAGCATATTAAGATTGCAGACAATGTACGCTTTGCAATAAAATGTTCAAATTATGGATATAAAACCCCGGAAATCGTCTATATTACAGAAGATGATAAATGCAGCATGACGTATATGGACGGAGAAAATGCCGTCACGCAATTTGTCTGTGATAATGCAGAGTCTGTGAATCATAGAGGATATGTTTCAAAAAAAGATGGGACAATCGTAAAAGTGGAAGTAGATGACGACCGAAATATGGCTGTAAAGGAAGAAAAATTTAAGATAACAGCGATTCACTATTCTGCTATTGGTGACGTGTTGGTTCAAAGTTATGATTTAGGATTGGACGAAAACGGAAATCTTTTGAAAAGAGCCGTAGGCAGTGGAGTATGGGATGAAACTCCTTTTGCTACAGGAGTAAGCGAGTTGAATCTATACGGTTATGTCCAGAATGGGGTATTCTATAGATTTTATAGATATGAGATACAAAAAGTAGCGGAGCATGTCAGTAAATTGACGGAAAGAGGATATATAACCGACGACGGAGTTTATTACGCCAGAACCGGAGGCAATTTGGCATATAATCAGGTGCTTCGCGGGGTAAAGAAATCAGACGAAGGTTATGCGCTGACAGAGGATAATCAATTATATTACATAGATGAGGACGGTATGTCAGCAATTCCTCTGTTATCTTCTGTTGTCGATATATTTAAAGATAAAGTGGAAGAGCCTGACGAATACATATTCGCACAGCGCGAAGATGGAAGTATATGGAAGGCTGTGGATTCAGAGATTACGAAAATCTGCACATGGTCTCAGATGACCGAAACTGTCCTGACAGACAATGGAATTACAGTGATTGGGGCGGACGAAGGAATCGAATTAAAAGTAAAGAATGAATCTGCCATAAGCGAAAGTCTGAAAACAGCTCTTGAAAATCAGGTAAAAAGCCTTCATGACAATGTAAAGGGAATGGAGATTTACGATATTGCCCTGTTCAAAGAAGGGGAAGAAATCCATAATCTGGATGCATCGGTCAGAGTGACAATTCCGGTTCCGGAAGGATTTGGTAAGAATCTTGTCGTTTATCATGAGGAGCAGGAAGGCAAATTAGAAGACATGAAAGCGACGGTGAATGATAATGGGACTGTAAGCTTTACGGCAAGCCGTTTTAGCCCATACATCCTTGTAGACTTGGGAGAAAAAGGGGGAAATACAGGCGGTGGAACCGGAGGGAATACAGGAAATACAGGCGGTGAAACTGGAGGAAACACAGGTAACTCAGGCAACGGGACCGGAGGGAATACAGGTAACTCAGGAGGCGGAACCGGAGGAAATACAGGCGTTTCAGGTAATGGTACGAATGTATCCGGTTCTAAGGCAGGCGGCAATACTGCCGGAAAAGCTCCGAGAACAGGAGATGCTTCTTCAATGACGCTGTATCTTATTTTAGCGTTAGCGGCGCTTGGCAGTGCAGGGATTCTTGGAAAAAGAAAACTGAATAAATAAAATGTTAGAATTTACAATGTTGAAAGGAATATTGTAAAATGCTAAATTTTTAATGTATCGTATCGTCCCGGAGGCAGTCCGGTTTAGGACTGCTGCTGGGACGTGTTGACAAGAAAATTTAAAAGATAGAGGAGGAAAATTCAAATGAAAACACGCAAACTGCTGGCATTACTGCTTGTATTGGTAATGTCGCTGACAATGGGAGGGCTGACGGCCTTTGCAGACGAGTCAGGAGATGATGGTACGGATAATCCGCCTGTAACCACAGAACCGACAGAGCCGACAGAACCGACAGAGCCGACAGAACCGACAGAGCCGAGTGACGAGTCGGGAGATCCGGAAGATTCAGAGGATTTTGACGAAACAGAGGATTCAATTGGTTCAGGTGAAAATACGGAGAAGCCAGATGTAAGTATGGTGGTAACAGGGATTCCGGAAACGCCTGTAAAAGCAGGAGATACCATTAGCTATACAGTAGAGGTAGAAGCGAATGGGGCTGATACGACGGGATGGTATGTACTTATACGTGACGCTCTCAAAGCTGAAATAAATAATTCAGAATCTTATGAGGAAAAAGTTGAATTAAGTGATAATAAAGTAACGGTGACTTACAGTATTCCTAAGGATTTTTATATTTCTTCTGCCCAATATCATATTAGTTTCGTATTGACAGATGGGAAGCAGGATGAATATGGTAATGACAATATTCTTGCACAGGAATTTAGTAAGTCTATTAATACAAAAAAGACATTAGAAAATTCAATCGATTTTCAGTTAAAGGGATTGGTTACAGGCACAGAATATCCATTTTCCATCACATGGACGAATACTGTGGATTATGATATAAAGGATTTTGCAACAAGCATCTGGACAGAGATTTATGACAAACAAGGAGAGGCTTATGGAGCAAAACCAACGTACAAGATAACGAAATATCCGGAAGGAGCAAAAGTAGTAAAGCAAGGAGAAGGTTCTGCAGAAGTAGAAAATATAACGATTCCAAAAGGTGGAAATGTTACGGTTTCCGGAACAGTTTCATATCCAGCAGAGGGTATATCGGCACAACTGCACTTTGATGAGATAATAAATGGTGAATTTATAAGTCAGGCATCTACAACCGGCTTTTCTGTCGGGGCGTCTACGGGCGGGAATGGTAATACCAGCCAGCAGCCGGGAACAGAAACCAGCGGAAATACCGCAAAGGACAAGGCCACTGGTATTACAGTAAGCGGATTGGAAGCAGGAGTTGAATTAAGCGTAAAATCTGTAACGAAAGAGCAGCAGACAGCAATCGAAAAGCAGGTTCAAAATCTCCTTGGAAACACGAAGGGAATCAAGATTTTTGATATTTCACTCTTAAAAGACGGCAAAGAAGTTCAGCCGGGAACTCCGGTCAAAGTGACGATGCCGATTCCGGAAGGATTCAGCACGAACCTGAAACTTTATCACCAGAATACGAAAGGTGTGTTGGAAGCAGTAAATATTTCCGTGAAGGATTCAAACGTAAGTTTTGAGGCAAAGAGTTTCAGCCCATATGTCCTTGTGGATATGGGAGCGAAAGCTGCGAATACGTCAACAAATGTCAAATCCCCAAAGACCGGGGATACATCTTCCATGATGCTGTATCTTATGCTTGCATTAGCGGCTATGGGAAGCATTGGATTTGCGGCAAAAAGAAGAATGAATGGGTAATTAGTCTTAGAGAGGGGTTGTTGAGAAACAACCCCTTTTTAAACATGAATTATATGATGCCCGGCAGCTTTCAGCAGACGGTTCATTACAGCGCTTCCAATCCCACCTGTTGAAAATGATTCACTATAGATAAAATCCGTCCCGTCACTGTCAAAATCCCGCAGGATTCCATACAAATTTCCAGCCACCGTCATCTCATCCTGCCTTGTGCCGATGCACTTGACATTCCCCGAAGAATATCTCCCCGCTGTTTCCGCTGTGGCGATAATTCCCACTTTAAACCCTTCGCTCAACTTCTCTTCTGCCCGCCGGTTAATCTCTTCGGTTACCCGAAGAAGATCTCCTTCCAGCACGGTCAGCTCAGCCTTCGGTGCATAGTGGCGGTACTTCATCCCCGGGGCTTTCGGAACCTTTTTGCTGTCCGGTTCAATCAAGGTCTTATCTACGGCAACCTCGCCAATCAGTTCTTCCAGCATCTCTTTTGTCACGGCTCCCGGTCTTAATATCATAGGCGGTTCCACGGTCATGTCCAGAATGGTAGATTCCACACCGATATCGACGGCGCCTCCATCCACAATCATGTCAATCTTCCCTGTCAGGTCTTCTTCTACATGCTGTGCGGTAGTAGGACTTGGGCGTCCGGAAGTATTCGCGCTTGGCGCGGCAATATACCCGCCGCCCGCCCGGATAATCTCTTTCGCAATCAGATGTTCCGGCATCCGGACAGCCACAGTATCAAGCCCGCCTGTCGTCCCAAGTGGAACGGCATTCGTCTTTTGAAATATCATGGTAAGAGGGCCCGGCCAGTATTTCTTTGCGACGACTATTGCCTTCTCTGGTATGGTTTCCGTAATCTTACCAAGCGCCTCCATGTCGGCAATATGTACAATTAACGGATTATCGGATGGCCTGCCCTTTGCGGCATAGATTTTCTTCGCGGCGTCTTCGTTCAACGCGTCTGCCCCAAGCCCATAGACAGTCTCGGTAGGGAATGCGACAAGACCTCCGCTTTTTAGGATATCTCCGGCTTTTTTTATCGTATCTATATTCAGTTGTACCGTATCAATTCGTTCAATTATCGTTTTCATGGGAAATATTATACTACACTCTACTCCTTCATACAAGCTTCAATTCCCTTCACGATTGCCTCTGCCACTTGCTGCTGGTATTCATCTGTGACTAATTTTTCTGCTTCTTCATGGTTGCTTAAAAATCCGCATTCCACGATGATTGTGGGGACTTCCGTCCTTTTAAGGAGGTAATAGGTATCGTCTGCTTTTGCCTGGCGGCGGTTTTCTTTATCAATAGATAATAATGCCTTCTGCATGATTGAGGCATGCTGTTCGCCCTCTGCAGAGTGTTTGTAGTAGAATACCTGCGCCCCATGGATTGCTTCGTCGTGATAACTGTTCTGATGGATGCTGACGGCAAATTCCGGTTTGGTGTTGTTGATTAATTTTACCCGTTCTTTCATATCTTGTACCTTCTGGCTCCCGTTGCCGTTCTTGGAGAGCATCGTGTCCTCTTCCCGGGTCATTACGACCTTTACGCCTTTCTTTTCCAGAATTTTTTTGACTTTTTTCGCTATTTTTAAGTTAATTTCCTTTTCTTCCGCCTTATTGATTCCAACTTTTCCTGGGTCAGAACCACCGTGTCCGGCATCAATGACTACCGTATTCTTTGCTCTTTTAATCTTTCCGCTTGATACATAGTTTCCAAGGTTCCTGCTGACCACAATCAGCCCTGCCAGTAACAGGATTAATAAGACGAACTCTACTTTTCTGCGCAAAAAAATACCTCCTGTCAGTCTATCTATTTATCTATATGACTGCAGGAAGTATTTTATATTTTTAATTGCACTTCTGATGCCGGAATTTTAAAGCAGCTATATGATTTTTGCCTGGCGCAGCAGGAAACGGTAACGCAGCCATGCGGCATTTCCCCTGTAAATGTAGGAGTCGATTAAGTCAGGGTCCGACGCATACTGAAAATTAAGGTAAGCTTCTTCTATCTCCCGGCGCGCATTGGCGATTTCATCCATCAGTGTATCTGCCTGCGGGTCGTAGGACAGGCGCTTGTATACATCCTCTTCTGCAGCATTTCCTCGTTCAAATAATCTCATAATCCACCTCTTTAGAAAATAATTTCCAAACAATCCTAGTATAAGCAGATTTTGAGAATAAAATACGCCGGATGTGGATATATATGGTATCAGGAAATGAACCTGAGGAGGAGACAAATATGCCAGAACAGAAATCGCAGCTGCTTACAAATTTTATTGTCCGCGCCATCATAGGGTGCGCCATGATATTTTTTGTAAATGAATTCCTTGGCGCCCAAGGGATTTCTGTCCAGGTGGGGCTGAACCCGTGGACTGTTTTGACATCTGGAATCCTTGGAACTCCTGGGGTTGCGCTCCTTTATGGAATTTCTTTCTATGGAATTATGTGAAGATTGCACAAAGTTTCGGTTTTTCTGGAAATGGGATAGACAAATGGATTAAAAGAGGTTTATAATCATCCTACAAGTTACAGATGTAGCTTGTATCTGATAGATTCGATAGAGATTCAAAGTGTTCGATGCCGTATCGGCAGCAATTCACAGAGTGACGGAAGAAGAGGCAGAGTAGGAGGGATATTATGTGAGCAGAAGTTTTGTAATTTGTGACAGGGAAGAAGGATATGCCGCAGCATTTGCCGTATTTCTCATGAAGAAGAAGGAACTGGCTTTTCAAGTGCAGGTATGCGACGGTCTTTCGCAGGTACAGGCAATCCTTCGGGAGCACCCTATTGACGTGCTTCTGATTGGAGGGGATTATCCGGCAGATGAGCGGAAGGGGCTTTTGGCAGGAAATGTGTTTGTACTTGCAGAATCAGGCAAGACAGAGACGAATTCTGACGAGACGATTGTGTATAAATATCAGTCCGGGGAGACGCTCCTGACGGAAATCATCCGTAAATGCAGTGAAGAAAACAAGACGGGAGATTTGTATTTTCCTGCGGTAAAGACAAAGAATGTAAGGATTATCGGTATCTTTTCGCCGGTACACAGAAGCGGGAAGACAGGTTACGGGTTAAAATTGGGACAAGAACTGGCTGGCTCGGAGAATGTTCTCTATCTCAATATGGAGATTTATGGAGGGATAGGAGGACATTTCCCCGAGGAAGGACATACACTGGCAGATGCGCTGTACTATTCGAGACAGGAGAACCGGAACTTAGGCGTGATACTTACGACGCTGGTGGAGCATATGGGAGGATTGGATTATCTGCTTCCTGTGCGGGTGTCGGAGGATATCAGGATGGTTGCGCTTGAAGAGTGGGTCAGCCTGATACGCCAGATAGAGGAGCAGAGCATCTATGACGTGTTGATCCTGGATTTGGATGAAGGATTAAGAGATGTGTATGGACTGCTTCGGATTTGTACGGAGATTCTTGTGCCTACCATGAAAGATGAGCTGGCAGAGGCAAAACTCCTGCAGATGGAGGAGGAATTGCATCTTCTGGGATTTGATGATGTGAAGAAGAAGATGGTGAAGAGGGAAGCTGTTTCTTGAAATGTGATGGCGGGTATCTTGTTTGGGAATGGAAGGTGTGGGAAGAGATGGGGAAGAGGAAGGTCCCATGATGCGCTCGGAGCAGCTCCAGACAAGGATTCTGGAAGAATTGGACATGACCAGAGAGATAGAAGATGAAGAGCTGACTCGTCTGATTTACCGTGTGCTTCAGGAGGCTTCGGAGGAAGAGTATCTGCCGTTAGCCGAGAAGACGGCGCTAGGGAGGGAATTGTTCAATGCGTTCCGGAAGCTGGATCTTTTGCAGGAATTTCTGGAGGACGAGTCCATTACGGAGATTATGATTAACGGGACGCAGAATATATTTTATGAGCAGGACGGAAGGCTCTTTCGGTCGGACAGGCGTTTTATCTCCAGAGATAAATTGGAGGATGTAGTCCAGCAGATTGCGGCGGGTTCTAACCGTTTGGTAAATGAGGCGTCTCCGATTGTGGATGCAAGGCTTGCAGACGGATCCAGAGTGAATATTGTACTGGAACCGATAGCGCTGGATGGTCCAATCGTGACGATCCGTAAATTTTCAAAAGAGGCAATCACCATGGAGCAGTTGATTTCATGGGATTCCATCAGCAGTGAAGTATCCGGGTTTCTTGCAAGGCTCGTTGCAGCCGGATACAACATATTCATAAGTGGAGGAACCGGCTCTGGTAAGACCACTTTCTTGAATGCATTATCGCAGTATATTCCAAAGACAGAGAGGATTATCACGATTGAGGACAATGCGGAGCTGAAGATTCAGGATGTGCCAAACCTTGTAAGGCTGGAGGCGAGAAATGCGAATGTAGAAGGCGCAGGGGCAGTGACAATCCGGGATTTGATTAAGTCAGCCCTCCGCATGCGTCCTGACCGCATCATTGTTGGTGAGGTGCGGTCGGCGGAAGCGATTGACATGCTGCAGGCGTTGAACACGGGGCATGACGGAAGTTTAAGTACCGGGCATGCCAACAGTCCTAAGGATATGTTGAGCAGGCTGGAGACAATGGTATTGATGGGGATGGATTTGCCCCTGCTGGCAATCCAGAGACAGATTGCGTCGGGAATTGATGTGATTGTCCATCTGGGGAGGATGAGAGATAAGAGCAGGAAGGTATTGGAAGTGACAGAGGTATTAGGGTATTGGGATGGTGAGATTCGATTGCAGACATTATATCAGTTCACGGAACTTCGAGAAGAAGAAGGAAGAATACAAGGGGAATGGAGGAAGATTCAGGAGATTACACATAAAGAAAAATTGCTGGCAGCAGGATCTCACGTATAAAGAACATCTTTGGAATGGGGCAAAGGCTTTGGGAATTACGGTCGCCACGGCGTGGCTGTATTATCGTTCCTTTTGGATGGTTCTTGTGTTGCTTCCGCTTTTTTTCTGGCATTTCCATATCATGGAGGAGGAATGTGCAGGAAGAAGGGAACTGGAATTCCAGATACAGTTTAAAGAAGCAATTCAGGCGGTGTCTTCGGCGTTGAATACCGGATATTCTGTGGAAAATGCGTTTCGAGAGACACAGAAGGAGCTTTTGCTGATTTATCCGGAAACAGCAAGGATATCAAAGGAATTGCTGGTTATTACAAGACAGCTTAGGATACATGTGCCGATGGAGCAGATATTAGAGGAGTTTGGGACTCGTGTGCAGACTGAGGATGCACGAAATTTTGTGACCGTATTTGCAGCGGCGAAGAAGAGCGGGGGGAACATGATTGCCATTATACAGGATACGGTGAGGCAGATTGGGGACAAGATTGATGTAAAGAGGGAAATAGACACAATGCTTGCAGCAAAAAGATATGAATTCCGCGTGATGTCGGCAATCCCTTATGCAATTATTGGCTACATGTCGATTAGTTTTCCTGAATTTATGAATAGCCTGTATGGGAATGTATTTGGTATTGGGGTGATGACAGTATGTCTGGGAATTTATGCAGGCGCGTATTATCTTGGTGTAAAGCTGATAAGGATAGAAGTATAAGGGTAAAATGTGCGGCGGCGGCAGGTTTGTTGGTTCTGGGAATTTTTTTCCTGGCTTTTGACTTTCTTAGGTCCGTCAGGGAGGCGGATGGCGTCCTTGAAAGGAATGATTATGGCGGTGGCAGCAGGACGGAAGAGTTGGAGGTAATGGTTCAGGGGGAGGCGGAAAGAATTCCGATAGAAATCGAGATTGCAGAGCAGCAGTATACGGCAGAGGAAGTCAAGGAATTGTTCGGGGAGATCATTCCAAGGATGGAGAGGCTGATTTTGGGTGAAAATGAGAGCCTTGACAGGGTTGAATACGATATGGAGCTTTTGACACAGATTCCAGATGAGCCAGTGGAAGTGTCATGGGAATTAGACCGTTATGATGTAATGAATATCAGAGGAGAGCTGCAGCCAGATTTTTTGAGTGAAGAAGGGACGCTTGTCACCTTAAATGCAATTCTTACTTACCGGGAAAATAAGGAAGAACAGGCGTCATACCAGTGTACGGCGAAAGTATTCCCAAAAACTTTGGATGAATACGAGGAAGGAAGGACACGGATCGAAGAAGAAATACGGAAACGTGAGGAAGAAAGCCGTACCAATCGAAGTCTGCATCTGCCAGATAAACTTCTTGGAAGGAAGGCAGTTTATTACAGGAAAATGGACGGCCGGGGAATGGTGTTGGTTGTTATGGGGGTGCTTACGGGAGTTTTGTTGTATGCACTGGACATCCAGAACCGGGAAAAGGAAAAAGAGATTCGGAAAAGGCAGATGCTTTTGGACTACCCGGAGATTGTGAATAAGATGACGCTGTTCTTGGGAGCAGGAATGACAGCGAAGCGGGCATGGCGGAAGGTGGCTGAGGATTATGGACGCCAGAAAGAGGTTTGGGGAGAACGGTATGCTTATGAAGAAATGAAGTATACCTGTCATGAAATGGACAGTGGTGTTACGGAGTCACAGAGTTACGAGAATTTTGGGCGTCGGTGCGATATTCAGGTGTACATAAGGTTTGGCGCTTTGCTGTCGCAGAATCTCAGGAAAGGGACAAAAGGACTGTCGCAGTTATTGAAGCTTGAATCCATGCAGGCTTTTGAGGAACGGAAAGCGAGGGCAAAGCGGCTTGGGGAGGAGGCGGGGACGAAGTTGTTGCTGCCGATGTTTCTGATGCTGGCGATAGTGTTGGTGATAGTAATAGTTCCGGCATTTTTATCTGTGCAGATATGATGAAAGAAATGGTGACGATAAGTTATAAATATAGACAGGAGAGGTAATATGTGGAGAATAGGGTATATTTTATCACGAGTGAGAGAGAAATTAAGAGAAGAAGACGGAATCGGCGTAGTAGAGGTGATATTGATTCTGGTGGTATTGATTGGGTTGGTCATTATATTCAAGTCCCAGCTTACAAGCCTGGTACAGAATATTTTCCAGAAGATTGTAAGTGAGAGTTCAGGTATTTAAGATTGTAAGGATGCGGTGACAACTGGGATATAATTGATAGGGATGTGAAGTCGGGATATTTTGGAAGGATTATAAAATTCGATGGAAGAATATAGGGGGAAGGTTTGGGATGAGGTAAGATGCGGTGGAGAAGTAACGGCATATTTGAGTTTGGTTTTTATACTATTGATTACATTTATTAGTGGAATTATGGAAAGTGCCTCTATACAGCTTGCAAAAAATTACCGAAGGGCGGATACAAACCGGGCGATGGAATGTGTATTTGCAGAATATCAGAAGGAGTTGTTGGAAGAATATGATATTTTTGCTCTGGATGGCAGTTATGAAACAGGACAGTATACGGAGCAGAATATAACAGAACGTCTGGATTATTATGCCGGAGGCAGACAGGAGCATGAGGTGGAGAGAATCCGGTTTTTAACAGATAATGGCTGCAGCGGGTTTTTGGAGCAGATTTCGGCATACATAGAGCATAAGTATGGACTGGAAGCCATGAAGGAGCTGTTGGGGATGACTTCTTTATGGGGGCAGCAGGAGGAAAGGGCTGAGGATTATGTAAAGGAAGAAGGCGATTGGCAGGAATACATGGATGGACTGTTGGAAGAAAATGAAGCTGAACTTCCTCAGGAAGATAACCCCATTGCACATGTAGGGCAGTTGAAGAAGTCTCCTATATTGACATTGGTAATGCCGAGAGACCAGACTGTGTCGGAAAAACGTGTGGAGAGCAGGGAAATGCTTGACGCCAGAGAACGGAACCGAGGATATGGCGATTTTTCAGATGTTTCGGCAGAGTCTGGGAATATATCCGCCGTGCTGTTCGGAGAGTATCTGTTGGAGCATTTTACAAAGTTTACGGATGAGGAACATACGGGATTTCTGGACTATGAATTAGAGTATGTTCTGGCAGGAAAAGACAGTGATAAAGAGAATCTGGAATCCGTAGCCAGAAAAATAGTTCTGTTCAGATTTGTCCCGAATTATGCGTATATCCAGACGGACAGTGAAATGAGGGCGGAAGCCGAGACAGCGGCAATGGCGCTGTGTACGCTTCTTGCAGTTCCTGCAATTACGGAGGCGGCAGCTCAGGGAATCTTGATGGCATGGGCTTACGGAGAATCCATTATGGATGTACGGTCTTTGCTGAATGGGAATCGAGTGCCGTTGGTAAAGTCAAAGGAGAGCTGGCAGCTGCAGTTTTCCAAACTGCTTACACTAGGCACGGAGGAGGACCGAAGTGAAGGGATGGATGATGAGAATGGTCTTGGATATTCGGAATATCTCCGTATGCTGTTATTTTTGGAGAAGAAAGAAACGGCGGCGTTGCGGGGGCTTGGAGTGATAGAACAGAATATGAGGAAACTTCATGGGCAGACGTATTTCCGTGCAGATCTCTGTGTCAGCAAAATGCAAATCCGTTCGGTATGCAGCTTACGAAGGGAAATTCGTTATCAGTTCAAGACATATTATGGCTACCAGTGATGGGTATCAATATAAAGGCGGATACAGATGCCCTTCCGGGTATCGGAATTTAACCCTGAAAAACAGACAGGTAAAATATAGTAGAAAGGAGAAGGATTCGTACGATGAAAAATAAAACACTCCCCTCACATTCAAGAAATTCTTATCTGTTCGGAAGGGTATCTGTATCCGCCTTTAAGGAAGCCAGTATAACAGTGGAGGCTGCAATGGCTGTTCCAATCTTTTTTCTGGCAGTAGTGGCGCTTATATACCTGATGGAAATCATGGCGGTTCAGACTGCCATGCGTGCCGGCCTGCAGTATGCGGGAAAAAGGGCGGCAGAAGAGACTTATGTGGTTACGATGGTTATGCCTTCACATTTGGAACATGATATTGTAGAGGCGGTCGGTGCAAAGCGTCTGGACAGAAGTATTGTTGTGGGAGGGAGTGGAGGGATTAAATGCAGCGGTTCACGGATTTCTCCGCGGACTGGAATCGGAGAAGTGATGGTCACATATGAAGTGCGCCTGCCGATTCCGATGTTTGGAGTACCGCCTGTGAAGTATCAGGAAAAAATCCGCATTAAGGCGTGGGTTGGGTACGAAAAGCCGGGATTTGACAAAGATGACGAGGAGACAGTCTACGTTACAGAGACGGGAATGGTCTATCATAAAGACTATCACTGTACTTATCTGGAATTATCCATCCATATGATTCCATCAGAAGGTATTGAAAATCTACGGAATGAAAGTGGAGGTAAGTATTATCCATGTGAGTATTGTATGAGAAACGGTGGAAGCGGAGTGTATATTACAGATACAGGAAACCGTTACCATAGTTCTCTGTCTTGCAGTGGATTAAAACGAACAGTCTATGCAGTTCCGTTGTCAGAGGTTATTGGAAAAGGGGCGTGTTCTAGGTGTGGACGATAAGTCAGATTATTTGTATGGGAGTACTGGTTTGTCTGGCAGTTATGGATATACATTCCAGACAGATTCCTGTTTTTATTCTGGTATTGGGAAGTTTGGCTGCTTTGGGATATCAGGTTTTTGTAGGAAAAGGAGATATCTGGGTGATATCCGGAGGAATTGCAGTTGGAGCGCTATTTTTGCTGGTGAGCAGAATTACCAGAGAAGGAATGGGGTATGGTGATAGCTGGGCAATATTTATTTTAGGGATTTATCTTGGAATATGGAAGTTATTAGAGGCTCTTTCGGCAGCATTTCTATTCCTTGGGGCAGCAGCAGTTATTTGCCTATTAATAAAGAAAATGTCAAGAAAATATAAGCTTCCATTTGTACCGTTTCTGGCAATCGGATATCTGTGCAGCATACTTACAGGAGGGATAGATGGGTGAAAAAGTTTCACGTTCAGGGAAGTATGACGGTAGAAATGTCATTTCTTATGCCTATGGTGCTGTTTCTAATTATGGGATGTATTTTGACAGCGTTTTATTATCATGACAAGAACATATTATCTGGCGCCGCATACGAGACAGCCGTTGTGGGAAGCACAAAGACGAGAGAAAAAGATGGAATTAAGGATGGAGAATTAGAGACACTTTTTTATCAAAGGACGAAAGGTAAATGCATTATGTTTGTTGATATGTACGTATCAGTTAAGATGGAAAAAGAAGAGATAGAAGTCATTGCAAGAGCGTCAAGAAAATATATGAAGGTTTCGATTATGAAAAGAGCTGCGATTACGGAGCCAGAGAGAAGGATTAGGAAATGGAGGTTAGGATACAGAGATGGAACGTAAGATTACGATTGAGGAAGAGAGTTTTTACAAAGAAGACTATCAAGTCCGAATGTTGAAAGCAAATAATCTAAATGGAATATTAAAGATGGGTGGAAGAGGGATTAATGAGAAGAGTTATTATGATTATGATGTCAGTGGAAAGCTTTCTATGAGAGCTATGTTTGAAAGAAGTAAAATAAATGCAGAAGACATAAAAACGTTTCTTAAAGATTTTAGAAGTGCTTTAAAGGAGGTAGAAACATTTTTATTAAATATTCACTGTATTCTACTGAAACCAGAATATATCTTCTATGAAGAAGGAAAATATTTTTTTTGCTATTATCCATTGGCACAGGGGGAGTTGTGGGAGGAATTTCACGGATTAACCGAGTATTTTGTGAAGCAGGCAGATTATCAGGATCAAGAATGTATTCGTATGGTCTTTCTCTTGCACAAAAAGACTATGGATGAAAATTATAGTCTGGAGAAGATAGTGGCAGAATGTTTGCAGAATCCGCAGGAGGATTATGGAGTGACAGAAAATCAGGACGGGGGCATTGATAAAGTCAAAGAAGAAGAGGAAGAGAATATGCAGGAGAGAGACTGGATTACAGAACAGGAGCTTGGTAGTTCAATTTTTAGAGAATCTGACACTTTGTGGGCTCCGGTAAAAAGACTTCTGAACAGGCGTAGGAAGTCAAGATGGGGAGATTGGGATGGGCTGCATATCGAAGAGGAGGATTTTTCATGAAGGATTTTTACCAAAAGTGATAATGACTTTGTTGTTTAGATATGTTACAATATTTTTGTCAGATTTAGGAAGGAAGGGTCGTGGCTAAAAACGACGTTCCAGCGGCAAAGAAGTTAAACGTATTCGTGTAGAATAATTAAAGGAAAAAGTAGGTAATAGAGGTTACTATATCAGGAAAAATGTGGTATACTATGCAGAAATAATGAAAACATATACTAGAAGGTGAATGTGTGTTGCATAAAAATAGAATATATGCTCCATGTACTGTCGTATTGGCGGCAGTTAACGTAATCGTATTCTTTGTGCTTTCTTTGCAAGGTATGACGGAGGATGGAATGTTCCTATTAGAACATGGAGCTATGTTCATTCCAAAGGTTTTAGAGGATGGAGAGTATTATCGTCTTTTTACCAGTATGTTTCTGCATTTTGGTTTTGAACATCTGATGAATAACATGGTAACATTCGTATTAATTGGATGGAATCTGGAGATTGAGATCGGGGGGATCAAGTTCCTTTTGATTTACTTTCTGAGTGGTTTGGGCGGTAACATCCTATCTGCATGGTATGATATCCAGACAATGGACTATTCTATATCTGCAGGTGCGTCAGGGGCGATTTTCGGGATCATTGGTGCATTATTATATGTAGCAATGCGTAACCACGGACATATTGGGGATATTTCTGGCAGGAGAATCCTGGTTATGATAGCAATTAGCCTGTATTATGGATTCTCCAGCAGCGGCGTGGATAATTTGGCGCATGTAGGCGGTCTGGTAACAGGATTTCTGTCAGGTGTGCTTCTATATTGGAAGAACAATGGTAAAGACAGAACCTTTTCCGAGAATTGATTCTACTTGGATGGAGCCATTATGAGCAGTAATAATCCGTCTGGCGATTGCAAGACCAAGACCGGTTCCGCTTCTTTTATGGGTAACGAAGGGCTCAAAGATGGTAGGGACATCTTTGGCATCAATTCCTGAACCATTATCAGAGATTTTTATATGGAGTGTCTGCCCAATATGTTCTGCATCAAGACGGATAGCGGGAGATTCTGAATCTGGGCATGAAAGGACAGCATCCTTGGCGTTGTTCAGGAGGTTCAGAAGAGTTTGTTTCAATTTTAACGTATCAGCCATGAGTGGCGGCAGGTCAGATGCAATTCTGGATGTGAATTCGATATCCGTATCCAGAACTGAAGAAGCAAACGACAGAACGAGGTTTTTGAGAAATGTTACGGTATTTGTTTGAGAAAGGGACAGCTTCTCTCCATTATTATAGGAAGAGAGTTCCGATAAAAGCTGAGTCATATATTCAATATCCTGGTGCATGGAATCCCAGTGGCAGAAATCCAGGACTTCTGGATGCTGTGCCTCAATTAATTGAAGTGTACTGTAGACAAGAGTCAAAGGATTCCTGATTTCGTGGCTGATAGCGCTGACTTCCATTCGATGAGATTCCAGAAGTCTGGTGAGAAGTTCTTTTTTGTCAGAACTTTCCTCCATTATTTGTTGTAATTTGTCGTAATCTGTTGCTGAAAACATAATATTTACCGCCTTTCTGAATTAACAGTTTAGCATTGGCGGATGAAATAATCAATTATTATTTTTAAGAAAGGATGATATAGATATGAAGGATGAAAATTGTATATTCTGTAAACTTGCAAATGGAGATATACCTACGGCTACTTTGTATGAGGACGATGATTTTCGGGTAATATTGGATGCCGGCCCGGCTTCTAAGGGACATGCATTAATTATCCCAAAAGAGCATTATGCGAATCTATATGAACTTGATGATGGATTGGCAGCAAAAGTAATGATATTAGCAAAGAAGATGATCACAAAACTTACGGATATTCTTGGCTGACCACCGAGATCTACACTCTTTCCCTACACGACGCTCTTCCGATCTAGGACAGACTGTTTTTCATTTCCATCTTCACATGATTCCAAGGTATAAGAATGACGGTGTTGGATTAGGATGGAAGATAGGCAAGCTGACCGATGAGGATAAAGAGGAATTACTGGCTAAGATAAAATAGTTTAAGGATGCAAAGGATGAGAAGTAAGTGGAAGCTGAGTTAATAACAAAAGCGGACTTTAATGTAATATACGAGGAAAATTTTGATCGAGTATATAAGGCGGCAGTAAAATATTCCGGAAATCACCATTCAGCAGAAGAGATTGTACAGAACGTATTTATGAAGTTATTTACAAATATGGATAATGTGGAGAAAGAAGCAGCCAAGGCGTGGCTGCTTCTGACGACAAAATATATGGCTCTGAATCTGAAAAGAGATCGGAAGAGAGAATGTCTGGTGGAAGAGATGGAGGGTGAAGCCGAGGTGTTACTCTCAGAGTCAGTGGTGAATCCGGAAGAATTTTTTGAGAGGAAGATCAAAAATCAACAACTTGTGGAATTGAAGAAAGGAATATTTGAGGCATTGTACGAGAAGAACCCAAGGTGGTATGAAGCTATTACGATTACATATGTATTAGAAAAGCCGCAAAAAGAAGTTGCGGAGAATATGGAAGTGACGTTGGATGTTCTGCACAGTATATTGTATCGGGCAAAGAAATGGATACGTGAAAATTACGCAGAGGAGTATGCTCACTTGAACAAAGCGTAAAACAGGTGCCGGTACCGACACCTGTTTTATATACTTAAAGTATCGACATTTTTCGACAATTTGTACTTTTATATGTGCTTATACGGAACGAATGGTTTGGAATATTATTTATTAACGGCAGTTTCAATCAGGTCGATAATTGTATCAATAGAATTCTGCTGCGGAGAATTCTTCATGGCATCTATATAAGAAGCTCTATTCTTATATAATGATAGAATGGAATTAAGAAGCTCTTCTTTACTGAGTTCTTCTTCTTCCAGGACGACACTGTATCCCTGACGTTCAAAAGAACGGGCATTCAAAATCTGGTCACCACGGCTTGCATTGACGGAAAGCGGAATCAGAAGATTCGGCTTATGAAGGGCAAGCAGTTCACAGATGGCGTTAGCTCCGGCTCTGGAGATTACGATATCTGTTAAGGCAAAGAGATCTTTTAATTCTTCTTTGACGTATTCAAATTGGGCATAACCTTCCATGTCTCTAAGTGATTCGTCAATCTTTCCTTTGCCGCATAGATGGATGACCTGGAATGTCTTCAAAAGTTCAGGCAGGACACCACGTACTGCTTCGTTGACTGCCACAGAGCCAAGACTACCGCCAACAACCATGATTACAGGTTTGTCGGAAGTAAATTTCAGGAATTCTTTTGCTTTATATTTGTCACCAGACAATAATTCCTGCCGGATTGGAGAACCTGTCAGGATTGCCTTTCCTTCTGGAAGATGTGATAAAGTCTCTGGAAAGTTACAGCAGACTTTCGTTGCAGAAGGGATAGACAGCTTGTTTGCAAGACCTGGCGTCATATCAGATTCATGGATGATTGTTGGTACATGACGCCCCTTACCTGCCAGTACGACAGGAACGGAGACAAATCCACCTTTGGAAAAGATAACGTCAGGATTCAGTATCTTTACCAGTTTTTTAGCTTCGCCTAACCCTTTGATTACGCGAAATGGATCCGTAAAATTCTGGATACTGAAATACCGGCGTAGTTTTCCGGAAGATATCCCGTGATAAGGAATTCCGAACTGTTCGATAAGTTCTTTTTCAATACCATGGTAAGAACCAATATAGTGAATATCATATTGTAATTCTTTGAGCCGTGGCAAAAGGGCAATATTAGGTGTTACATGACCTGCGGTGCCGCCGCCAGTTAAGATAATGCGTTTCATAATGACCTCCCAATCTTGACAAAGCATAGAACGTTGTCTGCTTGATATATCTGTTATAATTATATTATACGTTTAGACGCGGTTTGGTCAAGAGAAAGAATAAGATTTCGGGATATACTATAGAAGGTCGCATACAATTAATGAGAGGTATAATGATGAAAAATAATGATGAGTTACTGGAACAGATGATAAAAGATGAGTTTGAGAAGGCTGCGAAGGAGGAAGTCACGCTCTTAGAGGATGACAATATACATGTTCCGGCTGGAATGAAGGAAGCGTTGTATTTGAAGATAAGCAGTAAGATAGAAGAGTTTGATAAGATAGAGGTTGAAACGGCGGAGGAAGAAAAGGAGGAAAAACAGCCAGATAATCTTTATGCCAATATGTCTGAAGAAGACCGTAAAGCGTTGGAGATTGGCAGGCGGGTTATGGAGGAAGAGGCAAGGGCTGAGAGAGAAGGGAAAGTTGTTCGGAAGAAGAAAAGGATTCGGATGTATTTTGGAGTTGCCGCGGCTTTCGTGTTTGCAATGGCTTTGGGAGTGACAAGTATGGGCGGACCAGAGAAAGTAATAAATATGATGAAGCGAGCAGTTGGCAGTAGAGAGATAACGCAGGTGGATTCCAGTGATGATAATTTAGTAATCGTAGATGAGGATGAAGAAGAGGCTTATGAAAAGATTAGCGAAGAGTTTGGGGTAGTGCCAGTAAAAGTTATGCTAGTATCAGAGAACATGAAATTTGTAAATATGAAATTAGACGAAATAATGCAGATAGCAGAATTATATTATGAATATGATGGTAGAAAACTTATTTTTTTCATTAGTGCATCTTATAAAAGTGAAGCTTTTGGATATGGAGTGGCAGATGAGGTTATTGATAAATATTTTATGGAAGTACAAGGAAGAGAGATTGAAATCAAGAAATACCAGGTTGCAGGGAAAGATGAGGTGAGATTGTCAGCTGATTTTAAGGAAATGGGATTGAAATACTTATTAACAGGAATTGTAGAACAATCAGAATTTGAATTAATTGTAAATCGCTTGCATTTTTTATAAAATTTGCGTCAGTTTTTACAAAGTTATGTGTTTATATATATGAGGGACTAAAATGGGATTGGAGGTGTAAGAGTGAGAAAAAAGGTGTTATCTGTATGTTGCACATTTTTGTTGGTAATTGGCATGCTACTAATATCAGCAAACAATGCACAGGCAGCGTCAGGTGAACCGATCTTGGATGGCTCATACTTAACTCATGATGAAGAATCAACTGGCTATGCTACACCATTAACAAGAGGTGCAGATTTGATGATAGGCTATTCTAAGTGTGTTCGGTTAGGTCCTGGTAAAATCTATGCTGGAGGGACGACGATTGCTGAACATGATGTTAGATACGCTAAAATATCTGTTCTTGTAGAACGCGCTCAAGAAGGTGACACATCATGGACATATTATGATGGTTGGTATAAGCAGAATGAAAATTCGGATAGAGTAAGTTCAAATCGAACTCTGGAAGTAGAAGGTGGTTACTATTATAGGGTTCGTTGTACTCATTCAGCTGGTAATGATATGAGTAGTTCCTTTACTAATGGTGTTTATATTGAGTAAGTGAACCATTCGTCCAAAGTATAAGAGTAAAAAAACAAATAGGGCTAATAGTAAGCGACATACTAAAAGCGACATATTAAAAGCGACATACTAAAATTAAAAATTGAATATTGAAACTTTCCCTTGTAGCTTGCTCATAAGGGCAAAAACAAGGGAAAAGAATACATATTTTGAGGTTGCATATGTCGTAAAGCCTTGGAAATAGGGGGAAGTTAAATCAGTTAATAGATAAATCGGAATTTATATGTATGGGACAGGGAGGGAGTAAAAATGATTCAGCCGATTTTTGCTTGTATAGACCCCTATAAGGCAGCAGAGGAATTTGCTGCTGTTGGGTGGAATATCGATTTTTCGCAGCCTTGGGAGAGTGGTGACCCTTTGGTGGGGGTGTCACTTTGCGGCAACTCTGTCCTGCTTGGTATCACGGAGGGATATGTTCCTGACAATCAGCTTTCACATATTGGGTGTGGAGTTGAAATCTACATGACCGTACCTGGTGGACAGCTCAAGCAGATATATGAGAACCATTTGGTGCTGAAACCAACTGCGCTGATGGTTCAGCCGTGGGGCGATACGGCATTTGAGGTCAAAATCAGTGGATATCAGTTTATGATTGCCGCTGTAAATTCCAGTTTATCAGGCTGTTGAAGTGCCAAGTCAAGACCACCGGCTTAGCCTGGGCGGGGGCGTGGTCGGGTAGTAAAATCTGTGGACGACACCGCCCTTGTGGGTGTAGTCGTGGGTCATTCCGTCAAACTCGTTTGTGATTTTCTCCTCCGCCTGGTAAGCGGCGGCGGCAACAGCGGATTTGCCCTTGCCGCGGGATATGACTTTGATACTGAAATGATAAGTTCATCACTCCATTCGTTGGAATCCGTCATCTTCTTTCCGGGCTACGGTCTTGCCGGGAACCGTTTGTTCCTTTTTGGGAGCAATTCCTCTCAGAAATCCCCGCACCCACTCTGCTCACAATAACCGGATACACGGAGTCTTCCCCTGCGGAGAGAAACCGTAATTGCCCCGGAACGGGCTGTCTGCACAATATGGGTGCCTGAGTCTTCCAGCCGCTGCAGCAGTTCCTCGTGGGGGTGTCCGTAACGGTTGTCCCGGCCGCTGGAAATCACGGTAACCGCCGGAGCCACCTGATCCAGAAATGCCGCCGGAGTGGAATTCCGGGACCCGTGATGCGCCGCCTTCAGCACCGTTACCTTACGGATCTCCCTCCTTTGCAGCTCTTCCAGAAACATGCTTTCCCCCTTTTCCTGCACATCCCCGGTGAGAAGCAAAGACCAGCCCTGTCCGGAAACACTGTCGGAAAATTCTGCCAGAAAACACTGGGAATAGCCGTTCACATCCCCGGCACCGAATCCGTAAGCAGGATGCAGGCAGGTAAAACGTGCCCCTTTGCATTCCCAGCCATCCCCGGCCCCCAGATACCCCACCGGAACGGGCCTGTCCCGGCCGTATTGTTCTGCTGCCTGTATCAGTTTTCCCCACTGTTCCTCCCGCGCGCCCTCCTCTATGGCAGGCAGCAGAAGCTGTCCCACAGTGATGGAATGATCCCCGCCTGTCTCCAGAAGCTCTGCCGCGCCATTCACATGGTCCGCGTCCGGATGGGAGAGAAACACCGCATCCAGTTTCCCAATGCCGCAGTATTTCAGAAAAGGAATCAATATGTATTTCCCGATCTTCTTACGGCTGGAACTGCCGCAGTCAAAAAGATAATTCCGGCCCGAGGATGTCTGTACCAGAATACAGTCCCCCTGCCCCACATCCAGAAAAATAACCCTGTTTTCCCGGGGCATTCCTATGGCAAAGAGCAGAACCGCCGCAAAGAGCACCGGCACGCTGATCCGTTTTCCCATTCTGATTCTCCCGGATATCTCCGTCCCCTCCTGCCTCTCTTTTTTGCAGTATATCCTGAGCCCAGCCGCCGCGGACAGCAGTACGTAATAGACTGCTATCTGCCATATCCGCGGACAGCCCGGATTCCACACATGGAAGGGCAGCCTGTCAAAAATACCGCAGAGTATTTCGTAACCCCTTAAGATAACATAGTCGACACAGCCCAGAATGCCCAGTCCCGGCACCAGCATGGCCAGCAGGCCGGTTATCATCATGGGTTTCATAAAGGGGATTACAAAAAGATTCAGGAAAACGGAGTACACCGGCACTTCGTAATAATAATAAAGCTGTATGGGCAGAGTCGCCAGCGTGATGGATAAACTGACAAACAGGGACTCACACAGTGACTTTCCCACATTACCCGGAACTGCCCGCAGTTCTCCTGCCAGACGCCGGAAACCTTTTTCCTTCTCTTTGCCGGGCGCAGCCCTCCCCCTGTCCTGTTCCGGAACCAGCGCCGGACTCAGAAGGGCAATCCCCAGCACAGATGTAAAAGAGAGTAGAAAACCGCTGTTTTGCAGATAATAGGGATTGCCTGCCACCATCACCGCCGCCATCACACCCAGCCCGGTGAGCATATCATAGGTTCTTCCCGCCATCTCCCCCAGCATTTTGATCCCATACATCCCGATGGCACGGCAGGCCGACACCCCGAATCCGGTCATACATCCATACCCGGACAAAAGCACGCTGCCCGCCGCTGCCGCCGGGATAACGGGCATTCCCGCTTTCCGCAGCAGTGTGTATACACTCATGCCGATGATGGTGATATGCAGGGATGAAATGGACAGAATGTGCAGAATCCCGTTTCTCTTGTATAATTCCTTCAGGTCACTGTCCAGCTCTTTTTTGTCCCCCAAAAGCAGGGCGCTCATCACCGCCGCCTCCTTTTCCGGGAAAATACGGTACAGGCGCTCCTTAAAATATAATTTCAGTTGAAACAGCGCTTCCCTCACATGCCAGTAATGTTCCCCCAGGGCCACGGGCACTGCTTTCCTGAGTCTCCCGCCCACCTTCAGGGTTCTGTAGTACAGGGCGGAATCAAATTCCCCCGGATTGGTGGCATGGGAATAGGGAGCGAATTCGCCCCGAAATGCCGCTGTGGTTCCCAGCGGAATCTCCAGCGCATTCTCCGTCTCACATATCAGATTTTCTTTTATCGGTATTGACTGCCGCGACTGCGCGGCGGAACGCCCCAGGGCGTCTGATTCCAACAGAACAACAGATTTCAGATAAACAGATTTCTCATCTTTCTGGTATACCTGGCCGGTGACCAGCAGGATCCGGTCCGCTTCCAGCCCTTCCGTACTGATATACCCCGGAGGCACCCCGTCCGCTCCCCCGGCCCCCAGCCGGAGGGCGGCAATGATTACCAGAAAAAGCGCCGCGGCAAATAAAGGTCGTCTCATCCCTGCTCCTTTCCATTCTCATCCCGAATCTCCTCCTTTGTGAAAATGATGCGCCCTTCCCGGCCCTCAGTGCAGCTTCCGGGAACCACGTTTCGCGGAAATAAACAGCAGAATTCCCGCCACTGCCCCCAGCAGCAGATAGGACTGGAACATGGGCATGAAATTGTAACTTTCACCCTTCCACACACTGAAAAAATCTTTGTTGATATATGTGACCGGCAGCAGTCTGGCCGCTGCCCGGACAACCGACGGCATATTGTCATAGGAAATTCCCATCATGCCGCCCAAAATCATCATCCCAAAATACAGCAGCATTGTCACACAATAGGTAAGGGAAAACTTCCGCAGCAGACTGGAAATCCCGTGGGCCAGACAGAACAAAATCACACTGAACGCCAGTATGCATAAGATATAAAGCAGCGCCCCCGACCATTCCGGCAGCCGGATTTCCACCAGTCCGTATCCTGCCGCGAAATAAATGGAAAAAGCCATAACCATGAATATCATCTCGGAAAGAATCCTGTTGCACATGGAAACACTTGTGCTGATACCGAATAATTCCATTCTCTGGGGAATTCCCTTTTCCAGTTCCTGGGCATTTGACACGCCGTAGCCCATAAAAATTGTGGCCATGGGAATCATCGCGCCGATTCCCAGAAATACAGAAGTACACACGTCCGCCAGGACTGTTCCCTCTGTCATTCCTCCCACCACGGCACGGGTAATGATGATCATCATCAGAATGGGCATGCCCACCCCGAAAATATGGACATAGGGATTTCCTATGGTTTTCCGAAATTCAAACAAAATCATTGGCAATGATATCAAACTGTTTTTGTGGTCTTTCCTTTTCATGCTTTCCTCCAAATCAAATATATGCTTTCACTCACCCAGTCTGTTACACGGTCCATTCTGCCCGGTTCCTCCAACTTGTTCATTTCTTTTGCTCCTGACATGCCTTGGCATTCATGTAGAGTATCTCTATATCATTGTTGCTCCGCTTATAGTTCACATCATTTTCCAGCAGAAGGCCCACGATCTGCTTTTCCTTTTCCGCACTTTCGCAGGGCACCGCAATCAGATGTTCCGGGGAGGCTATTTTATTGTATTCCGATAATATATGGTTGTTTTTTAGATTATTCCCCGCCACAATCACTGCCCGGCCGCAATATTTCCGAAAAAGCGCTTCCTTATCCCCATAGTCAACCACCCTGCCCTTATCCAGAATCAGAAGTTTGTCTGTGAGCTGGTCCAGTTCCTCATAATAATGGGATACCATCACAAAACTGGCATCTTTTCCCCTATACCATTCTGCCAGCTTTTCCACCAGTTTCTGTCTCGTCTCAAAGTCCAGCCCCGATGTCACTTCATCGTAAAATGTCAGGGCTGCCTCCTGCATCATGACCATGATGATGGTAAACCGCTGCTTTTGCCCTCCTGACAATTTACTGTATTTTTTCCGCAGACAGTCCTCAAATTCAAAAAAGGCGATCAGTTCCTGCAGTCTGGGATCCCGTGCAATTTTTGTCCCCAGGACGGCTTCCATAATATACTTTGTGGGCATGGCATCCGTGTATTCGTTAAACTGCATATGCACTGCCATCTGTCCCGGCTTCAAGTCTGTCTGAATCCTTCCCTGATAAGGCACCAGACCCAGAATGCTCTTGATCAGGGTGGTTTTTCCCGCGCCGTTGGATCCGATCACTCCCACCCGGTCTCCTTCTTCGATGGTAACAGGTTCCACTATGGAAAGTGCGGTATCCGTCCCGTATCGCACCACCAAATTCTGAATGGATAGCAACATTGTCCTGCCTCCTCCTATCTTGTTTTTCTCATGATTATTTTACCAGACCGATGTGAATTTCATATGAAGAACAAAAGAAGGTTTCCTGTAGAATGTTTCCGGACCATTATTTCTTTTCCGGAAACGCAAGCACCGCCCTGACACTATCCCTGCCGTTTGACACGGTGAGGGATATGCCCAGCTTTTTGGCATAATAAGAGGCAATATAGAGTCCCAGTCCATGGCTGTCTTTTCCCGGAACCGAACCTGCCCCGTGGTTCCCGCCCACAAAAGGTTCAAATATATGGTCCAGCAGCTCCCCTGGAATCCTGACACCGAAGTTTTCTATCCTGATTTCTTTATCCTCGCCCTCCACGGTGATCTGAATCCGGCCTCCGTCCGGTGTATATTTTACGGCATTGGACAGAAGATTATCCAGAATCTGCACCATCACAGCCTCGTCCGTATCCATGGTCAGCTTCCCGTTTTCCGTCACATCCAGGGAAAGCCGTCTGTCAGCCAGCTCCACCTGGTAGGACTGCAGGCTCTGTTCAAGCAGTCTTCCTGCGTCTTCCGGATGGATTCTGATATTTTCCGTACAGCGGTTCAGATACAAAATTTCCTCCACCATCTTCCGCATGGACAGAAGCTGCTCCTTCACCCGGGGCAGATATTCCTTTGTATCCCTGTATTTTCCAATCTCGTTTATCATCCCATCCACCAGCAAAAGGGCGGCGGCTATGGGTGTCTTCAGCTGGTGGGAAGAAGCCCTGAGAAAAACTTCCTGGCGCTTGTTTTCTTCCTCCAGTTCCTGGTTTTTCTCCTCTAATTTCTGATATCCCTTTCTGATCTGCCGGTAGAGATCATCCAGGGTATCTGCCAGCATCCGCACTTCATCTTTTTTCCCCTGCCGGTTTTCCGGAATTCTCCTGCCCGCGAAGTCATGTCCTGATTTCATCTGTTCCGCATGGGCCACCAGCTCTATGACAGGTCCCACAATTCCCCTGGAATACATCCGGGACGACAAAAGCACCACCAGAAGAATGACGGCAGCCAGCATGGGAAGGCTCTGCAGTACCACCGGCCTGATTTCGTCCGCCTCGGGCGCCACCGCGGGAAGCAGGGAAAAGACCAGACGGTTTTCGTCACATTCCACCGCAATGTAATTGGTATACCGGTTGTTGGAATCCTCTATGCTCATTTCAAAGATTACAAAATCGTCAAGATAGGAATGCATTTTCACCGACTCATGGTAAAACTCGTTTCCCATATCCCTGACATACAGCTGGCTGATACTGAAGGGCAGGGCCGTATTCTCCCGCATCGTTTCCCGGAACATCTCCATCAGTCTCTCCGCATCTTCTTCCAGTACCGCCGCATCTTCTCTCCTCACCTGCCCTGCGGAGGCCTGCTGTCTGAATCTGTCCAGGATTTCCTGCAGCCTCCGGTCCCTGACAGTGACATTCATGGAAAAAGCCTTTCCGGTGACCAGGAAGCTGTTTCCTTCCATGGGAATGTCCACGGAAATACAGGCGGTGGCATTTTTTACCCGGATGCCTTCGTATGTGTGGTTTTCCATATAAGACCGGTGCTGCTCCCGAAGCGAATTCAGATTCTGCTCCATCACATAATCCACATAAAGGGACGGCAGCATATACATAAAATAACCAGTCAGGAACAACAGCATCACTCCCGCCAATGCCATGCTGTAGCATAAATTTTTCTGTCCCAGCCGCATAAACCTGCCCTCCTTCCGGATTACCTTTCTGCCCCTTCCGCGTCAAACTGATATCCCACCCCGATGACTGTCTTGATACAGTTTACAGGCAGTTTCTTCCGGAGATTTTTCACATGGGCATCAATAATCCGGTCATTTCCGATATAGTCCTCATTAAAAATACACAAGATGAGCTGCTCTCTCGTAAACACTCTGTCCGGTTCCCTGTAAAGTGTCTGCAGCAGCAGATATTCACTGAGGGTAAGAGGCAGGCGCTCTTTCCGGTATAGGGCGCAGAAGGCCTTTTCCTGCAGCACCAGTCCCATAGCCTTCTCTTTCTCCTCTTCCGCGCCCCCTGATGTGCGGCGCAGAATCGTCTCCATGCGCTTTAACAAAATAATCGGGGAAACCGGTTTGATCACATAATCGTCCGCATAAAGATTAAACGCTTTCACCTGGGTCTGCTCATCCTCCAGGGCAGTCAGCATGATCACCGCCGTCTTTTTGTGGTTTTTATGTATGAATTCCAGCACCGCAAACCCATCTGCTCCCGGCACACAGATATCCAGCACCGCAATGTCAAATTCCTGCTCTCCCAGAAGTTCCAGTGCCCTGTCGCCCCGCTGGACCGCAGTTACCTGATATCCCGATATCAGCATATACTCCGTCAGTACTTCCCGGATGGTAGGCTCGTCCTCCAAAAATAATACTTTTGTCTCCATTTTACTTCCCCCTGAGCCGTTTTAGAGATTTTTTGGTCATTCCGCCGCTTCTGTTACGAATTAAGGACAGCACATGATCGCCAATCATGTTTTTTGTCCATTCGGCCTCTTCTGTTGTGAAATTAGGATAGTATATTATAGCATATGAAGATGAAGATCCTGTGAAGATGGCATAAATTGCCCATGACATTCTGAATGTTTTACGGATTAATTTTCCCTCGTTGTCACAATATCGAGATTGCGTTCAAAAGTATTCGTGGAAAAGGAAGATGGCACCTCTCCGTTGATGAGAATCTGCACTTTGTTGACATTGCTCAGTTCCACCAGGGAATTCACAATGGCATACACAGACACATCCGTGGACACATTGTTCACCACCGTGAGAAAATTTTCGTCCAGATTCACATAACAAATCCCATCTTTGGTAGTAATATTGACTATTTTCGTATTCGGGTTTACGGAAGGATACAGTCCCTCCACCCTTCCGCTGGGGCCCGCAATCAGTTCCTCCACCACAAAACGCTCCATCGGCGTGTTGGTGGAGTAATGCTTTTCCCGGTCTGCCGCAATCAGGTTCGCACCGTTTTCGTCTGCAAAATAAAGCCTCACCTTAGCCAGTTCATAGGTGTTGATCTCATTTCCATCATTATTGATAAACTGATCCGCATTCATCCAGCCAACGGCCCTGCCCTTGCTGTCATTGAGCGGATTTCCATCCACGGTTATGGTCACAAAGCGAATCTGCGGAATCTGGGTCAGGGTACGCACAATGGAAGCCCGCACAAGCACCTCCGTGGTTGCGGATAGTTTGTAGTAGGACTCACTCACATTAATTTCCAGCATGCCCTCCTCCAGCTTCGTGCCCAGTACTTCAAATCCCATGGAAAGGGGCGCCTTGTATTCCAGCTTCTCCGGATCCGAGGAAAGACATTTTATCAGTTCCCGCATCTGCCATTCCGGCTCAGTGGCCTGCATATTATAAGGGTGCACTTCCACCTTCGTCTCCGAATTGCTCACATAATACACCTGAAAAATATTCTCATTCTCTTTCTTCTCCTGGGCGCAGGCAGTGAGAAATACCATGCAAGAAAATAAAACCAGTATCCCGAATATCTTTTTCATACCCTGCTCCTTTGCTTCTATGCTGCAATACGGCCCGGATGCCGCTTTCCTTCGTCCCGTATGTACCCCGAAAATATCCCCTTTCCTCCCGGAAATCACAGCGGTCCGGCTGCGCCCCCGGTACCGGCCGGGTCTTTTCAGCCTCCGGCGCAAATCTTTTTCAGCCTCCGGTCACGCCGCTCAAGGGTATTTTCACCGCAAAACATGACCCTTCCCCCTCCACGCTGGTCACCGTGATGGCGCCCCTGTGCATCAGAACCGCACTTTTGGTTATGGCAAGTCCCAGACCGGTGCCTCCGATTTCCCTGGAGTGGGATTTATCCACACGGTAAAACCTCTCATAAATATGTGATAATGCGTCTTCCGGTATTCCCAGTCCGGAATCACTGACTTTAAATGTGAAATACTGATGGTCCGCATCCAGCTCCACCTTTACCCAGCCATGTTCCTTATTATATTTCACGGCGTTTTCCACCAGGTTCGTCATAACCAGCGTCATTTTCACTTCATCCACCGCGGCCGTCACGGGACGCATGCTTTCAAAGACCAGCTCCACATCCTTTTTCCTTGCAAGGGGCCTTAACCGCTTGAGAATCAGTTCCGCCAGTTCATTGATATTCACGGAGGAAATATTCAGTTCATGGGCCTTCTTATCCATTTTCACCAGGGCCAGCAAATCCGTGATAATCTGATTTTCCCGGTCGATCTCCGACACAATGTCTTCCATAAACTCCCGGTACAGTTCCGCCGGCGCGTCCACCTGCACAAGAAGGGAATCTGCCAGCACCTTGATGGCTGCCATGGGAGTCTTCAATTCATGGGACACATTTTCCACAAACTCCTGCCGGGAATTGTCCAGCGCCCGCATCCGCGCCAGCAGCTGGTTGAATGCATCCACAATATGAATGGTTTCCGCGTAATCCGGCACGGAAATACTCTCGTCACTGTATCCCGCGCTCACCTCATTGATAGCCTCGGACACACGGTTAAAGGGCCGCGTCAGTATGATGGACAAAACCACTGCCATTGCCACGGCCACCACCACCATCAGGTTCTGCACCAGCACGGACTTCCGGTTCAGCACCTCCAGCGTGGCCACTATGCTCTCGTTGGAAATGCTGGTGAGCATAACCCCCACGATCTCACTGGAATCCACGGTGGCATCAATAATCGGGGTAGTCATCTCGATATATCCGTGATCCTTGTCGTAATTGGAAGTATTCACTCCCTGGAAACAACGGATGACCTCCTCGGAAATAATGGTTTTCCCTTCGCTGATGTCATAGGTATCCTTTACCACTCTCAGGCCGGAATCAATGATCATGACACGGCCCTCATACAGGTTCGAGATCATCTCCAGTTCCGCGTTGATCACGTCCCTGGACACACTGCTGCTGTAGCCTTCCGGTTTCGTATTAAAATAGTTGTTGCTGATAAGGTGATTTCCCACGATAATCAACTGGTTCTGGACATTGGAAATCCTCTGTTGGACGGAATGGTCCTCATAATTGTCCAAAATTCCGTACCGGACAATCACGCTGGGAATAAATCCCGCCGCCAGCACTATGATAAAGATGCGCGCCTGCAGGCTCCGCAAAGAAAGGAGACGCTTCAGCTCTCCGAAAATATTATTCATCATTGATATCCCCATACGCCGGAAAGCCGGACTTTCCCTCTGCCGCCCACAGGCGCGGAGTCCGGCTGTGCCGCGGAATCCATCCTGTATTATACATTCTGGAAATAGTATCCCACTCCCCATTTCGTATGTACATACTGGGGCTCGCTGGGATTGGATTCAATCTTCTCTCTCAGTCTTCTGATATGTACGTCAACGGTACGCACATCTCCCGGATAATCCGCTCCCCACACCAGGCGCAGGAGCTTTTCGCGGCTGTAAACCTTATCCGGATTCAGCATCAGCAGTTCCAGCAGCTCAAACTCTTTGGCCGTGAGACTGATCTCTTTCCCCGCAATGAAGGCCCTCCTGCTCTCACAGTCCAGACGCATGTCGCCACTTTCCACAGTTCTGGCAGACGGCATTTCCCCCATGATACGCTTCGGCTCCGTCCGGCGCATAATGGCCTTGATCCGGGCTTTTACCTCCAGAATGTTAAAGGGTTTCGTAATATAATCATCCGCCCCGTACTCCAGGCCCAGAATCTTGTCCATATCCTCCCCCTTGGCCGTGAGCATGATGATGGGCACGGCGGAAAATTCCCGGATCTGCTGGCAGACCTCAAAGCCGGTCTGCTTTGGCAGCATCACATCCAGAAGAATGATGTCATACTGATTGTTTCTGGCATATTCCAGCGCTTCCTCCCCATCATAGGCACAGTCTACCTCCATGCCCTCGTGTTCCAGGCTGAAACGGATTCCTTTCACAATCAGCTTTTCATCATCTACTACCAAAACTTTCTTCCGCGCCATCTTCAAATCCATCCTTCATTTTTACTTGACCGTGATCATGTCACGGATCTTTTCGTAAGCCGCCGTCTTGATGCCCGGTACCTTCATAATATCCTCACAGTTCTCAAAGGGACCGTTTGCCTCTCTGTAAGATATGATATCGGCCGCCTTGCCCTCACCCACTCCGGGTAAGGTACACAGGGCGGCGCTGTCTGCCGTATTGATATTCACAAGCCCCGGCTCTCCTTCCCCGGCAACAGGATTCACCGCTTCCTCCTCCGTGGGAAAATAGAGCATCTGTCCGTCTGTGACCCAGTCTGCCAGGTTCACGGCGGTGCGTCCCGCGTCTTCCCGGAAACCTCCTGCCGCCCGCAGCGCATCCTCCGCCCTGCTCCCCCCAGGAATCTCCACCACCCCCGGACTGACCACGGCTCCGCAGACATAGACGCTGATGGACTGGTCTTCCGCCGTTTCCGGGGTATGGGATTGCGGCTCTTCCTCCTTAGTCTCTCCGGGAATGATTTCCTCCTGTCCCCGGATGCCGCCCATGAAAAGATCTTCTCCCCTTTCACCGCAGCCTCCTGAAAACAGGCACACACATACCCAGCACAACACTGTCAAAAATATTCTTTTTTTCATCATAGTCCCTTTCTCTTTTTTTCAAAAGCAAAAGGGATTGCCTCTCTATGCTGACTCTTTTTATTGTATAGGAAAGCTTTGGTTTTTACAAGTGGCTTTCAGAAATCTTCATGAAAATATTTCTGATATGTTTCCTCAAAGATATGTAGGGGGAGATTCCCGGAAGAATGCCCTCACTTCGGGCATTTTTCCGGGTGAAACATAGGTTTTCTTAGCGGACGTATTTAGGCCGCTCAGAAAGTCTTTTCACACTTTCCATTTAAAAATGATGATACCGGCCACCGCCACTGCCATCCCTATGGCCTTGCGCCACTCCCAGGGCTGCCTCTCCACGCCGAACCATCCAAACAGCTCGATTACGTAAGCCACCGCCAGCTGCGCCACCACGATCAGCATCACCGCCCTGGCAGGCCCCAGCATGTCCATGCTCTTGATGACGGTATAGGTGATGAAAGCGCCGATCGCGCCGCCCAGCAGCATGTATTTGGGCTCCACCCGGAACACCTGCAGCAGATTGCTCCTGTCCGTGCAGGCCCAGGCGCCGAGACAGACCGCCAGCGCCGACAGCTGCACAAAGGCGCTGGCCGTCCAGATGCTGGAGGCCTTTGTGACCTGTGTGTTGAACACGCCCTGTACGCTCATCAGCGCCCCGGAGATCAATGCAATAAAAAAACCAATCATGGGTTCCACCTTCCTTTTCCTGCTTTCCCTTACAGTGTCTCCCATGATTGGAAAAATATGCGCCCTGTCCGCCTACCTGGAGGCGTCTATCTGCAGCTGTATCTGCGCCGCCAGCTCCTGCACCAGCGCCGTCACGTCCGCCCCGTTCCATACCTTGGAGAACAGGCTCTCCAGCTGCACCCAGAAATTCCCCGTCTCCATCATCTTCGGCAGAGGGATGCTGTCCCCGTAAGCCTGCCGGAAAATCTGCAGACCCGGTTCGTCCTCCTCCGTCCCCAGCTTAGCGGGCGCTTTCCCCGTCCTGTCGTACAGGGTCTCGGCACATTCCCCTGCCAGATAGGCCGCAAAGCGGTTGGCCAGCGCCTGGTTCCTGGAGTAGCTGTTCACCGCCACGGCAGTGGTGACGGACATGGTGCGGCTCTTCAGCTCCCCGCTCACCTGGGGCAGCACGGCTATCCCGTAGTCAAATCCGATCTCCCCGTTCTCCTTCGCCCGGGCCAGCCTGGCCGCCGCGTCCGTGGTGGCGATGGTGAACACCAGCTTCCCCTGGCAGAAATCCTCTATGACGGTCTCGTAGTCCACTTTATCGGACTCTATGGAAAAGAACTGGTTCAGGGCCTTATAGACCTCCAGGCACTGAATCGTCTCCGGATTGGCGATATTTATCAGCGAGCTGTCGTCCCCCGCGTCCCCTCCTACGATCATATAGTTCCCCACGATCCAGTAGTTGTAGAAGATGTCCGACACATCCCATTTCATGACGCCCTCCACGCCCTCGGGCACATCGAAGGTATCCGCGATGTGCAGGATATCGTCCACCGTAGCGGGCACCGCGCTCTGGAAATACTCCTCCGTCTTCTGGGCCAGCAATGTCTCGTCCACCTGGATCCCGGAAGAATCCTCCCCCGGATCCTCCTGGGCCTCGCCGGACTCCAGAAGCTCCTTCGTGGCGCTCTGGGAAGCCCATTCGCGCAGATAGGTCTCATTGTACAGCAGCGCGCTGGTCTCAAAGCAGAGGGGATATGCCACCCGCATCCCCTGATAGGTCACCGCCGAAAGGGCCGCCTGGGGGAAATTCGCCTCGTTGCAGATCCCCTCCAGATCCTGCACCTGGGTGGCCAGGCCTGCCAGATAGGCCTTCTCCAGGGAATCGTGGCCGATCAGATAGGCGTCCGGCACCTGGAGGTCACCGGCGGAGGCCTGGCTGATCGCCTCCAGGTACTCGCCCTCCGAGGTCGGCACGGGGATGACCCGCACGCCCTCCCGCTCGCCGAAGGACACGGCGGCGCTGTTGATGAAATTCGTCATCCCTTCATCGGAATACCAGAAATAAATCGTCTCTTTTTCGCTCCCCCATGTCATGGGAACTCCTGTCTCCTCCGCGTCCCCCGCGGCGAAGGTGCTTCCGTATAAAACGGCCGTCCCCATGGCCAGCACGGCAGCCACTGCGGTCAGTCTCTTTTTCAGATGCATACCAAACTCCTACTGTACTATCGGCATCGCGCCCGTTCTCAGTCCTCTTCGGACGGCTCGATGCAGCTCTCCAATATCTCGATCATCTCGTCCACGTTCTCCTTCGAGATGATAAGGGGCGGCACGAAACGAAGGATGTCCGCACCCGCATTGATCAACAGCAATCCGTTCTCCAGGGCACGCTCGATCACGTCCCGCACAGGGCAGTCGAATACCAGGCCCTGCATCAGGCCCGTTCCCCGCCTCTCTGTAATGCAGTCGTATTTCTCCTTGAGTTCCTCCAGGCGCTGCTCCAGATAGGGCGCCACCTCCCTCACATTCTCTATTATATGGTTCTCCCCGAATAAATCAAGCACTTTTTCCACTGCGGCGCAGGCCAGGGGGTTGCCGCCGTAGGTGGTCCCGTGGTCTCCCGCCGCCAGGGAATTCGCCGCCACCTTCTCCGTCATCAGGAATGCCCCCACGGGCACGCCGCAGCCCAGGGCCTTGGCCGTGGTCATGATGTCAGGCTTCACGCCGTAGCGCTGCCAGGCGAACATATGGCCCGTCCTGCCCATGCCGCACTGGATCTCGTCCAGGATCAGCAGGATGTCCCGCTCCTCGCAGAGGGCCTTCACCCCCTTCAGGAACTCCTCGGTGGCGGGCACCAGGCCGCCCTCGCCCTGGACGGTCTCCAGAATGATTGCGCACGTCCTGTCGTTTATCAGCTCCTCTACGCTGGCCAGGTCGTTCATCCGGGCAAATCTGATGTTGCCGATCATGGGCTCGAAGGGCTCCCGGTACTTGGGGGTGCCGGTGACGGACAGGGCCCCGAAGGTCCTGCCGTGGAAGGAATGCTCCATGGCTATGATCTCATGGTCTGTGGTGCCGTCCTTCAGATAGGCGTATTTACGGGCGGCCTTGATGGCCCCCTCCACAGCCTCCGCACCGGAATTGGTGAAGAAGACCCTGTCCATGCCGGAGACCTCCTTCAGCTTCTTCGCCGCCCGGATAGCGGGCATGTTGTAGTAGTAGTTGGAGGTGTGGATCACCTTGTCTATCTGGGCCTTTAGGGCATCATTGTACTCCTTGTTGCCATAGCCCAGGGCAAAGACGGCGATGCCGGACACGAAGTCCAGGTATTTTATGCCGTCAGTGTCGTAGAGATAGACGCCCTTTCCCTTTTCGATGACAATCTGGTAACGGTTGTAGGTGTGGAGCAGGGACTGCTCCGCCTCATCGATGTATTCCTGCATGTTCATAGTCATTCTCTCCTTATTACGCTCCCGCTGTTCGCTTGTGCTTTGCGCCGCATGTCCTTCTATGCCGCGTCCGTGCCCCTCTTTGTGCCGTGCTTTCCTTTTTTACTCTGCCTCTTCATCGTCTATGATGGCGGTGCCGATGCCCTGCTTGGTGAAAATCTCCAGCAGCAGGCAGTGGGGAATCCTGCCGTCCAGGATATGGACGCGGCTCACGCCGCCGTGCACGGCAGCGGTGCAGTTGTTGAGCTTGGGCAGCATGCCGCCGCCGATGAAGCCGCCGGATATCAGCTCGTCCGCCTGGGACGCCGTGATCCTGGAGATGAAGCCCTCCCTGGTCTCGTAATTCTTGTAGATTCCCTCCACATCCGTCAGGAATGCCAGCTTTTCCGCGTTCACAGCCTTGGCGATGGCGCAGGCCGCATCGTCGGCGTTGATGTTGTAGGTCTGGAAACGGTCGTCCAGGCCGATGGGGGCTACGATAGGAAGGAAATCTTTCTCCAGTAAATCGTATAGCACCTTGGGGTTCACATGGGTGATTTCCCCGACGAAGCCGATGTCCTGGCCGTCGGAATATTTTTTCTCCACCTGGAGCAGGCCGCCGTCCTTGCCGCTGACTCCCACGGCCTTCACGCCCAGCTCCTGCACCATGGTGACCAGGTCCTTGTTCACCTTGTTCAGCACCATCTCGGCGATTTCCATGGTCTCCCCGTCCGTGACCCGCAGGCCCCCTACGAAGGTGGACTCCTTCCCTACCTTGCCCACCCATCGGCTGATCTCCTTGCCGCCGCCGTGGACGATGATGGGCTTGAAGCCCACCAGCTTCAGGAGCGTCACGTCCTTGATGACGTTTTTCTGCAGTTCCGCATTGCTCATGGCGCTGCCGCCGTATTTCACGACGATGATTTTGCGGTTGAACCGCTGGATGTACGGCAGGGCCTCGATGAGGACTTCCGCCTTCTGCAGCACTTTCTCCATGTCCTTTTCCATGGTATTGTTTCCTTTCTGATTGTCTCCAATTCTCTGTCGATTATTACATTTCGCGCCATTCGCAGACGGCAGCGCATGGCTTCCCGTCATACCGCCTGCTGCGGCACAGGAAATCAGCTACGGTAATCCGCATTTATTTTTACGTAATCATAGCTTAAATCGCAACCCCAGGCGGTGGCCTCTTCCTCTCCCATATGCATGTCCGCCAGGACTGTGACCTCCGGGTCGGACAGGATCTTCGTGGCCTCCTCCTCGCTGTAGCCACAGGCCACGCCGTTTCCATAGATATGGATCCGGCCGCTCCTGCTCTGGAAATAGAGATCCACATTTTCCGGGTCGAACTTCGCGCCGGAATAGCCCAGGGAGCAGAGAATCCGGCCCCAGTTGGCATCGTGGCCGAAGATGGCCGCCTTGGTCAGGGAGGAGCAGATGACGGATTTCGCCAGAGTCCTGGCATCCTCCTTGGTGGCGGCGCCGGTGACCTTGGTCTCGAACAGGGCCGTAGCGCCCTCTCCGTCCCCTGCCATTTTCTTCGCCAGATAGGTGGTGACGAAGTGCAGGGCCTGGCAGAAGGCATCGTAGTCCGGGCCCTCGGACATGATCTCAGCATTGCCCGCAAGGCCGTTGGCCAATATCAACAGGGTGTCGTTGGTGCTGGTGTCGCCGTCCACGGATATCATGTTGAAGGAATCCACTACATCGGCCCGCAGGGCTTTCTGCAGCATCTCCTTTGAGATGCATGCGTCCGTGGCCAGGAACCCCAGCATGGTGCACATATTGGGATGGATCATGCCGGAGCCTTTGCACATGCCGCCCAGGGTGACTTTTTTGCCGCCCAGCTCAAATTCCACGGCAATCTGCTTGGGCACAGTGTCCGTGGTCATGATGGCTTTTGCCGCGTCCGCCCCGGCCTCCGGCCCCTCCGCTTTCGTCTCGGTCAGCTTCCGGATGCCCTCCTTCAATCTGTCCAGGGGCAGCTGCATGCCGATGACTCCCGTGGAGGCCACCAGCACGGCATCTCCGGGAATCCCCAGCAGTTCCCCCGCCCATTCGGCTTCCGCCCGGCAGCAGTCCATCCCCTGCTTTCCGGTACAGGCGTTCGCGATGCCGGAGTTGACTACGACCGCCTGGGCATAAGGGGATTCCTCCACGATTTTCCTGTCCCAGATGACCGGAGCCGCTTTCACCACGTTCGCAGTGAAAGTCCCTGCCGCCACGCAGGGCACAGTGCTGTAGACCAGCGCCATGTCCTTTCTGTTCTGATACTTTATGGCCGCCTCCACGCCTGCTGCTTGGAAGCCCTTCGCCGCGGTGATGCCGCCTTCTATCTGTTTCATGTATGTACCTCCCTAACCTCTCCCGGCTCCAAATCTCCCACCACAATCTTCCCCTGTCCGCATCATAGACAAAGGCTCACCGGTTGAACGCCGTAATATTCGCCTCGTTCAG